>Ga0134128_10000152_pt1 | contig 97195 bp, 87 predicted proteins | sample KB31754_FD_96462 | JGI IMG/M metagenome (GOLD analysis project Ga0134128, IMG submission 96462) | Terrestrial soil microbial communities with excess Nitrogen fertilizer from Kellogg Biological Station, Michigan, USA - KB3-175-4 | ecosystem: Environmental > Terrestrial > Soil > Unclassified ... | reverse complement strand
GATGCTTTCCATGCGTTGGCCGCTGGCGTCTTTCTTGGTTTCGACGGCGGTGGAGTCGTGCTTCTGGGTGGTTTCGACCTTCACGGGAGCCGTGAACGTCTTGTTGTTGTCGAGGTTCGTGAACACGGCATTGGAGCCCTTCACTTTGACGCTGTACTGCCCGGCGGCGAGCTGAACGGCGCCCACCTGGGTGGCGGCCGGAAGCAGGATCTCGTAGGACTTCGCGCTGGCGATCGACAGAGTGCTGAGGGCCAGAGAGGCGATGGCGATGAAGTTCTTGGTGGTCATTTTCGTGGGTTCTCTCTTTTTCTAAGTTTTTGATTTGCAAGCGTTTTTGGCTTGCATATAGAAAGGCGCGAGCACCCCCGAAAAGGTGACTACCACCGGAAGGGGATATGCTGTCCCGGTGAAAGGGGAGGGCCCGAACATCAATGTGTTATCGGCGTTCATCGGCGGCCGAATTAATTTTCAAAGGAAGTGGAGAGAGGACTCGATCTTCACCGGAGCCATGTAACGGTGCAAAGGGATGGCGAAAGATTTATTGGCCGCCGATGAACGCCGATGAACGCCGATGAACGCCGATAACACAGACAAAGGCTGAAACATCAATCGGTTACCATCGTCAGCCGTCGGGCGGGGACGCCGGGCCGAATCAATTTTTAAATGGGAAGTGAAGAGAGGGGACTGACCTGAAGGATGATCAGTGCCGGAGAGGCGTCCGGAGGAGTGGTCCGCCTCTCCGCAACTGGAGGAACCCGAGGGGATTTAGAACTCGAAGCCGAGCGTCTGGTTGGAGCCGCCGAGGTCGATGCTTTCCATGCGTTCGCCTGCTGCGTCCTTCTTGGTTTCGACGGCGGTATCTTCGTGCTTCTGGGTGGTCTCGATCCTTACCGGAGCCGTGAAGGTCTTGTCGGTATTGACATTCGTGAACACGGCGTTCGAGCCCTTCACTTTGACGTTGTACTGCCCGGCGGCGAGTTGAACGGCGCCCACCTGGGTGGCGGTCGGAAGCAGGATCTCGTAAGACTTCGCGCTGGCGATCGACAGAGTGCTGAGGGCCAGGGCGGCGATGGCGATGAAGTTCTTGGTGGTCATTTTCGTGGGTTCTCTCTTTTTCTAAGTTTTTGATTGCAAGCGTTTTTGGCTTGCATATAGAGAGGCGCGAGCACCCCGGAAAAGGTGACTACCACCGGCAGGGGATATATGGCACGTGCGATCGGGGAGACGCGATCTTTAGGGAGTGGTGACCGGTTTCTTGCCCAGCGGAACCCACGACGGCGAGCCGTCGGCACACGGCCCCGCCGAACTGCAGTACTCGAACTGAGTTACCGGATGCAACTCCCAAATGGTCGCGCGCCAGCACGAAGCAGTATCGCCTAAACCGCAATCGTCCTTGGAATCGTAGTGTTCATTGTCGACAATCAGTTGGCCGGTAGCGCGGACCTGCTTTCCGACAACGGCCTGCACTTCCGCCAGCGTCCAGTCCGGCTTGTATTCGAAGCGGTAATGCGGCGTCATCTCTACGACCATGCTGGTCTTCTTCAGTGCGGCGTTATCGGCATCGGTGAGCGTCTTAGAGACGATCTTCGCGGCGAGCGCGGGGTCGAAGCCAATCGCGATGTGGAAATCGATGGCGTCGGCGCCCTCCAGCCCGCAATTCGAGCTCTCTTTGCCCCCGGCTTTCGTGTAATAGAGATAGCCCTGCACCCCGTAAACGCTGCCCTCGCCCAATTTCTTCAGATCGTCGGCCAGTGCGCCATGGTTGTCCTTCGTGAGAGTCTTTGGAAGCTTGCTCTCCAGGGCGCCGACCTCCTTTTTCCCCAGGAACGCTACCGGGGCCGTATCCGGCGCAATCAACCGGTTCTTCAACACATTCAGCGCGGCGTCGTACTTCGCCGAAGGCGAGCAGCCGGACGGGTAATCGGTATGGCACGCCTGGAAATCGCTGATCTCGTCCGAGCACACCGCCGGACCGTTGCCGCCCGCCAGCTTCGCGATAGGGCCGCCTCCCGGCAAAACCGCGTTCGGTATGAACACCGCCAGCGCCAAGGGGATGAGCCCCGCGGCCGTGCGAACCGTCGTGCCAGTGGCTGATGGTTTCTTCGGCATACGCGCTCCTACGCTCCTTTGGCGTCCGCCTTATCCTCTGGCTTGTCCTTCGACCCTTGGGACTGGGCCATCTCCGCGCTCTTCTGAATGCCCTTACTGACCCCGTAAGTGGAAGCGCTAATGCCGAGTAGGATCAGCGCCTGGTTGGGCAATTCCGGGAAGCTGGACGTCGAGGCAAGCATGAAAATCATGCTCAATGCGATCACCAGGGTGAAGATGAGTAGCTGGAATCGCGAGATACTGGCCGTGCCGTCCTGCTCGCTGATCAGCTTACTCAGATCGATCCGCCCACGAACCATGGCCACCAGAATCATCAGGCCAAAGAAAAACACCAGAATCAGTGCAACGTAGGCCGCGAGGACTTTGAGGTGCTGCATCGGGTCGCCGCCATTGAAATACAGCAGCAGCGCAACCGCGACCGCCAAACCCAGAGATACTACCGGAATCCAATCCAGTCGCTTGTCTTCGTTCATTTGTTCCTCACTTGTCCGCCCAGATATACGACGCTACTGAGTGCGCTCACGGCCAGCCAGCCTTGAGACGGCGGCCGGTGTTGTGCCGCGCACCATACATACTGCCCGGCAACCAGAATAGTCGCGACCAACAGTTGCAGGCGCACCGCGCTGAAGCCGTTCGGCCCCTTAAACAATCCGCGAAGGGGAATCGCACCGGAAACCATCTTCCAAAGGACGACCGCCGCGAATCCCACGATCAGGACGGGCAAACCGTACTTTGCGGCCGGCAATAAAGGGCCCATTAGAATTGGGAGCCGAGTATATCACCGGATCTTGCTGAATTCAAATCAGGGGCTAACCTCATCAGGAGCCGATTACGGCCGAACCGGATTCGCCTGATACGTCTCCCGGTAACGCAATTTAATTCCCGGGCGACCCACCTTCACCTGCAGAGCGTGCGGCCCGGCGACGGCGTCTTCCGGTTGATGGAAGCCCAGCGTGTAGCTGACGCTCAGGTCTTCCAGCGCCATCCGCATGCCGGTATCCAGGTCGTTGCGTGCGGCGAAGACAGTGCCGCCCGTTCGCCGGGCAAGTTCGTACATGGAATCGTCGAAAGACCGGCAGTCCTTCGCGGAAAGTCCGCAGGAATCGATCGCATAAACCGCCGTATCGCCGGTGTTCAGCCCGTTCAATACCTGCATGAGCTCGGCGCCGTAAAAGTACTCGGACGGGCGAGCACCGCGGACCACACTGCCGTTCACCGTCACCGGGAACCCCGCCGTCACCCAAAGTACTGCTTTGCGGCCGGGCAGGTGAGCGAGGTCACTCGCGAGCCGCCGAAGCGCGCTTGCCGTGTCCCGAATTTTGAGATCCATCTGGAAGAGTTCCTCGGCTAAGGGGCGATGCGGCGGCGGATCCGGCAACAACTCTACCCGGCTGAGGACCTCGAGCAACTCATCGCGATCGTCCGTAAACGGCACGATCATTCCCGGGTCCTCATTCAGCAGATAGATCGCGATCTTTTGATGCGGCTCATAGTTCTTCAGCAGCTTGATGGCGTTGTCGCGGGCGAAGAGCTGGTATACGTACTTCGTGTTGAGCCAGTCGAGTACGATTACCGCATGCCCGGGTTCCGGCGCGGCTGCGGCGTTCGCCGTTCCATCGCCGCGCTCGGCGACGAAGAGGTTGATCGGCTGCACTTTGCCGTTGTCGCGGAGCTCGAAATCGCTTTCCTGCAGATCGCGCACGGCGTTCCCGGAAGAATCCGTAGCCACCACATGCACCTGCACCAGTGTGGTGGTCGAGCGTATGGTCGGCTGCTGAGCCGTCGTAAGGGTAGCGGCGATCAAGAGCGCGGCGCGAATCACGAAATACCTGATTCCTTGTCGCTAACAGTGACGACTTTGCGACAGGCTGTGGTTACCCGCTCTGAAGCTGAGTACTAGAACCACGTGGTACTGTCCATTCTTGATTCAAGTTCAATCGCTCCAATATAATCCCCACATTAGGAGGGATAGCTTGTATTCGCGCATACATCATTGCAGTTCCCGAACCGCTTCGGTTCTCCGCCTTCTGGCGTGCCTGACCGTGGCAGGGGTCGTGGGCGCTCCTTTCGCTGACGCTTCCACCTTCGTCGTCTTTAAGTTGGGCCAACAAGCCACAAGCACGAATGAGATTTCGGGCGATGAGTACACGTTCTGGGCCAACAACGGCGGCTTCAACGAAGGCAATGCGACTGCCGCATCAGTCTCTAACGACACGCTGGATTATAAAGACAGTTGGGTCGACTCGGCCATCAACTGGAGCAGTGTAATTAGTGTGAACGTCGGGATGTATGTGCGCGGCGTCGAACAGGCCTACATCAACTTCACGCCGGGGTCCGACAAGCTGACGTTTTTCACCTCCGGAAACATCACCTCCACGTCGTATACGGACCTGTCCACTTTGTTCACCGGCAATTTCTTTGCGGAGGCAGGGGATGGAGCCTACAACCGCCGGTGGTTTGTCAATCAGAACTACGGTGGTTGCGGCAGCGACACCGGATGGTTCGTTGTGGAAGACGCCACCAGCAGCCGACCCTGCTCCTGGGAAACGGATCGCACCGTCAACAGCCGCGATTTCCTTTACGCAACCGGCAATACGCAACAGAACTGGAACAGCGTCGATGTCGGCACGGCCGAAGTTTTCGCGATAACCGTGACCACCGCTACTCCGGAGCCGGCGACCTTCGGATTCATCGGCGCAGCGCTGGTGTGTCTCAGTTCGGTCTCGCGGAAACGCCGCCGCTCTTAACAGCTAGACTAGACGGAGGTCCTTGCTCGTGCGGGTGAGGACCTCGCAACCCGTCTCCGTCACCACAACCGTATCTTCAATTCGAATCCCGCCAAAATCCTCAATGTAGATTCCCGGTTCAATCGTGATCGCCATGCCGGCCCGCAACTTCGTTTTATCCTTCTTGCCGATGCGCGGCGGCTCGTGGATCTCCAGACCCAATCCGTGACCGGTGGAGTGAACGAAAGCTTTGTCCAGTCCGTGGCGCTTCAGTGTGTTGCGAGCCGCGGCGTCCACCCGGGTAGCCGTCACCCCCGGGCGTACGGCGTCGATGGCGGCGAGTTGCGCCTCCAAAACCGCCTGATACGCCTTATTTACCTTCGCCCCCGGCACGCCGAGGAACAGCATGCGCGTCATGTCGCTGCAATAGCCCTCTTGCAGCGCGCCCATATCCACCACGACGAGTTGCCCCTTTTCGAGCTTCGCAGCCGTCGGCTGCGCGTGTGGCAACGCCGAACGAATCCCACCGGCAACGATGGTCTCGAACGACGGCTTCTCCGCCCCGAGCCTTCGCATACGGTATTCCAACTCCGCCGCCAGGTCCTGCTCCTTCATCCCCGGCTTGACCCGCGCCACCGCCTGTTCGAAAGCCTGCGAATTGGTTGCGACGCTCTTGCGGATACGGTCCAATTCATCCGCCGACTTGACCATCCGCAGTTCCTCGATCCATCCCGCCGCCGCCGTGAGCGACGCCTTCATCGGCAGCTTGGCATTCAGCGATTCGAAGTAGTCGCACGTCATGTGCGCCGGTTCGAAGCCGAGGCGCTTCACACCCAGCTTCTTCAGCGCGGCGGCCACATCCAGCAGCAGCGCGCCCTTGGCGATGCGCACTTCGCACGTCGATTCCTGCGATGCCTGAATGGTATAACGCGGGTCCGTGAACAGGATCGCGCGATTCTCGGTCAGCAGCAGGCTCCCGTTGCTTCCCGTGAAGCCGGAAAGGTAACGCAGGTTGGCGCCGAAGGAGACCAGCAGCGCATCCAATTTGCGCTCCGCAAGGCCGCCCGAGACGGCTTTGCGGCGATCCTCGAATTCGTTATTGGCCACCCTGCAACTCCCTCAGTAGAATGAGCGCGCGATCCGCCAGGGCGTTGGCTTCCCGCATATCGCCACGCTTTTCCGCGTCGTCCGATCCCTTCAAAAAAGACTGCATGCGGCTGACCGTGTCCTTGTTCAGTCGCTTGTTGCGCGACTGCGCCAGCCAAAGGCGTATCTCGCGTTTGTGATTCTGCGCCGAGTCGCGAAGGCGCGCGGTTTCCGCCGGGTCCAAGCCTTCGGTCACCGGTCCGCGAGGCGGTTCCACGGCTGGCGTGGGAGTCGGAGGCGCGGCCGGCGGCGCCGCGGCAGGCGGTGGCGTTTCCGTGCGCTGCGGCGCCGCCGTCGTAGGTTTCACGCGCGGCGGACGCAGCGGCGGAGCGGTAGGAACGGCGCCCGCGTTCGGTTCGGGCGGCTCCGTAGTTTGTAGCGCTTCGTCGCTGACCGGCTGCGGAGGCGGCAATTGCACGTGCGTCTGCGGAATGGAAAGCGGTTCGACGGGCGGCGCGGGAGCGGCCGGCACAGGTTCAGGCTGCGGTATGGCAGGCGTCGCGGCAACCGGTTTGGGCTTCGCACCGACCACACAGCCGGCCATCGACAACGCCATGGCGGCCACCAGGATTGCTTCGAAACGCTTCATGGACGGCTCAGACCGCTACGGGCAGGCGGATCGAGAAGGTCGTGCCCTTGCCAGGTTCGCTTGTGAAGTCGATTGTACCATCGTGCAATTGCACGATCCGAAACGTCATTGCCAGCCCAATGCCGGAGCCTTCTTTCTTCGTCGTGAAGTAAAGGCGGAAGATCTTGTCACGCAGGTCGGGTGGTATGCCCGGCCCGGTGTCGGAGATGCGGATCTCGGCTGTGTCCTCGCTCACCGAGCTCTCAAACCGCAGCTCGCCGCCTTCCGGCATAGCTTGCATGGCGTTCACCACCACGTTCAGCACAGCCTGCTTCAGCAGGTCGCGATCCACTCGGATCTCCACTCCGTCGGATTCCGAACTCATGTTCACGCGGATCTTCGAAGCGTCCGCCTGTGGCTTGGCGAGTTCTACGATCTCCTTCATGAGCTGGTGCAGCGGCACGGTGCTCAGATTCAGTTCCACGGGGCGCGTGAAATCGAGGAATGTCTTCACCACGCGGTCCAGCCGCAGGATCTCGCGCGAGATGATCTCCATCTGCTGCGCCACGTCGGTATCGCCGCGCGAGAGCTTGGCGCGCGCCACTTCCACGTGCAACAGGATGGCGTTCAGCGGATTCTTCACCTCATGCGCCACGCCGCCCGAGACGCGGCTGATGGCGGCCAGGCGATCGGCGGTTTGCAGCTCTCGGCCGATCTTGCGCTGTGCCTCCGGATCGCGCAAGCGCACCAGCATGCCGGAGCCCGATGCGCCCGGCATCGTTTCCAGCATGTCCACCGCGAGCAGCACCACCCCGACCGCATTCGGAGCGCCATCGGGAGATGCGATCGGCACGCGGCGGTTGCGTACCGGACGTCCGGTTTGGGCCGCCTGCGCCACCAGCAGACCCAGCGTATTCGCCGGCGGAAAAATATCGTCCATCGAGGCGCCGATCAGCCCCGCGCGCTCGCGGCCGAGGAACTTCTCCACGGATCCGGAAGCGAACACCAGACGGTTTTCGCGATTGAAGATAAATACGGCATCTTCCAGATCCTGAAACAGCCGGTCGATGTTGCCGCGCAGATCGGAGACCTCGAACTGCGCGCCGCGCAATCGCTGCCCCAGCATGCTGACCTTCGATGCCATCATCGAAAGTTCGTCCGTGGCAGGCTTGGCCGCCGGCTTTGCCGCGGGTTCCGGCTTTTCGGGTTCGAATTCGCCGCTCGCGATCAGGTCGAGTTGATGGCGCAGGTTCCCCAGCGGCCGGAACGCGAATGTCGAAAACAGAAACGTGATCGCCACCGCGCCGAGCACCGCCAGCACCGCGACTTCGCCGTTTTTCTTGAGCGGCGGAATGATATCCGGCTTAATCAGGTGCGGATCCACAATCACGCGCACCGAAAGCTGCGTCGAAGGCGGAATCACCAGCGGTGTCGATTGAAGCTGGTAATTGTGCGTGCCGCGTTCGAACAGCGCCTCCATTTTTGCGACCGGTCCCGTCTCCGTGACCAGCCGCTCGAACGGATCGTAATTCGGCAGATGCTCGCCCAGGCGGTCCGGCAGGCTGTCCAGGAGAATCTCGTTGCCGTTATTGTCGTCCACCACCGCCAGCTCGAGAATCGCGTGCGACGCCAGCATCAGGGTGTTGAAGAGGCCCACCAGCGAAGGGTCGCGCAGCACTTCGCGCAACGAATTTGTCCGGTCGCGCTCCAGCGTTTCGCGAACCATGCCGCGGGCGACGCGTTGCAGCGTGCTGGCGCGCTCCAGCGTGGAGGCGAATTGCGCCTGAGTTTCATTGGCGAGATTGACGGCGGAGATCACTCCGGCCAGTACCACGGCGAGCAGCACGTAATACAGCGTCAATCTGCCCTGAAGCGTCATTGGCCAATCGTGAGCACCAGCTTGCCGGCGGTCTTGCGACCCTCCAGGTCGCGATGCGCCTGCGCGGCATCGGCCAGCGGATAAGTGCGATCCACGCGCAGCTTCAATTTACCGGATTCGATCCACTCGAGCACGTTCCCCGCGCGCCATAATAACTCGCTGCGGTCCGCGACGTAATGCGCCAGGCTCGGCCGCGTGAGATAAAGGGATCCCTTACCGTTCAGTATGCCGGGGTCGAACGGCGGAACCGGTCCGCTGGATTGTCCGAAGAGAGCCAGCAGGCCACGCGGCCGCAGCGAGTTGAGGCTCTTTTCGAAAGTGGTCTTGCCCACCGAATCGTAAACCACGTCCACGCCCTTGCCGTTCGTCAGACGCTTCACTTCCGCTTCGAAATCCTGCTGTGTGTACAGGATAGCTTCGTCGGCGCCATGCTCGCGGGCGATCGCGGCTTTTTCCTGGGTCGAGACGGTGCCGAAGGCGCGCGCCCCGAGCATCTTCGCCATTTGCACAATCAGGCCGCCCGCGCCCCCAGCCGCGGCATGCACCAGGCACGTCGAGCCTTCCTTCAACGGGTAAGTCGAATGCGTCAGATAGTGCGCCGTCATTCCCTGCAGCATCGCCGCGGCGGCGGCAACGAAATCGAGGTGCTCGGGGATTTTTACAAGTTGCGCGGCGGCAACAACAGCGTATTCCGCGTACGACCCGCGAGCCATGGCGTACGCCACGCGGTCTCCCGGCGCGACCTCGGTGACTCCGGCGCCCACGCTTTCCACGGTGCCGGCGCCCTCACTGCCGAGAGTCACCGGCAAATCGGCCTTGTAGAGACCGATGCGGAAGTATACGTCGATAAAGTTTACGCCGCTGGCGGCAAGCTTCACCAAAGCCTGCCCCGGGCCGGGCTCCGGCGTTGGGATATCCACTACCTGCATCGCACCCGGACCTCCGGGCTGTTTGACTTGTACGGCTTTCACTTATTTATCCTCGGCGCAGAGCGCGGGCGGCATGAACGGACGTTGCATAGAGTAGCAGATAGAGAAAAGTGAACGGGAAGCACACCATGCGAGCCAGTGTGCGTACCGCCCCGGCGCCCGCCAGACCTGAGCGGGAAAGCACAAATTCACGGATCGGCTTCAGGTGCGCCCGGTCCAGCCAGAAGTAGTCGCCGTTCTCGTTAATGATGAAGGTCTTAGCCGGAACGCGGTAGATCAGGGCGCACTTCCATTTGAACATCACCGGCTCTTCCGAGCAGATCGCGCCGAGGAGCGAGTACCGGGCGCGGGCGAGCTCGCCGAACAGCGCGCGGCGCTCGGCGCCGGTGCGATAGTCGGACACCCGGAACACCCGGGTATGGGCAGCGTCAAGGCCTCGCGGAAGATTGGAAAAACAGGAGATCAGATCGATGCGCACGTCTTCGCCCCAAGCCTGCCGGAGGCCGGGTATCACCTTTTCGAGAATGTCGCGGGAGCCGCTTTCCACCAGCAGGATGGAGGTGACTTCCGGCAGACGCGCCGAGAGGAAGTACCGCACAGCTTTGACTATAGCGCGACGGCCAATCGGCGTTTACCGGCGCTCATCGGCGGCCGGTAATCTTCTACTTCACCGGCCGAAGCAGCAAATCCTGAAAATCGAAGCTGAAATCCGTAGCCGGCGATACGGCCTTCATCCGCGCCTCGTCAATTTGGCCATCCGGCTTTAAATCAAACGTCACATACGCATCGGCGTTCATCGACCGCTCCTTCCAGCGCGCGACAAACGTGTCGTATTGCCAGTGTTCCAAACTCCCCGCCAGCGCCTTCGTGTGACTGAACTGAATCGTCAGCTTCCCGTTCTCGTCGCGGATGATGATGTCCCCATACCACTGATCCCTGTACGTCCCCGCATAACTGGCGAGCGGCAGCGAAGGTTTGCTGTTCGCATTCCGCTTTCCCGCCGACGCGCTCAAACCCTTCGCGATCTCCTGGCCTTCCATCTTTTCCAACTCCCGGTAAGCGCCGATCCAATCGGTCTTCGGCGCCCCCAGGAACTCGTCGGCGATACTCCAGGCCAGCGCCGTGTGAGCGCCATCGTGCTCCGCATTCGTCAGAATCACGATGCCGAGTTTCTGATCGGGAACCAGAAAGGTTCGCGAAACGAATCCCGAAAGTCCTCCCGTGTGACCCACCAGTTTGTGCCCGCGATAGTCTTCCGTATGCCAGCCCAAGGCGTATTCCGAAAAATTCGGTTTGAGCGCATCCAGCACCTTCGGCGCTTCCTTCGGATAGGTTGGAATCGGCATGATCGTCAGGCCTCGCCACATGGTCCGCGATTGCGCTTCGCTGAACAGGCGCCGCCCGCCGTCCATCTCGCCGCGATTGAGTTGCACCATCATCCACTTCGCCAGGTCGTGAACGCACGAGGCAATCGACCCCGCCGGAGCATTGTTATCGACGTTTTCCTGCTCCACCACCACCGGTTTGCCGTCGAGCTCGGAATGCGGCGTGGCGATGTCGCGCGCCTTCAGGAACGCTGCGGTATTCAAGACGCTCTCACTCATGCCGAGCGGAGTGAAAATCCGTTCCCGGACGAAGTCATCCCATGACTTACCCGTCACTGCGGGAATAATCGATCCCGCGACTAAGTAGAGTAAGTTGTCGTATGCATAACTGCTGCGGAAACTGGTCGCCGGCTTCAGAAAACGCAGCCGGTGGAGAATCTCTTCGCGCGTGAGGTCCGATGGCGGAAAGAACATCAGGTCTCCTTCCCCAAGACCCAGGCCGCTGCGATGCACGAATAAATCCGCCACCGTCATCTCGCGCGTCACGTACGAGTCGTACATCTGGAATCCCGGAAGTAAGTCGACCACGTGGTCGTTCCAGTGAACTTTTCCCTCATCCACCAGAATCGCCATGGCCGCCGCCGTGAACGCCTTCGTGTTGGACGCGATCCGGAAAAGCGTGTGCGCCGTCACCGGGGCCTTGGTCTCAATGCTGCGGACGCCGTATCCCTTCTCCAGCACCACCTTGCCGTCCTTGACCACGGCAACCGCGATGCCCGGCACGTTGAATTCCGCGCGCGTGCGCTCTACCAGGGCATCGATATTGGCGTTCTGCGCGGGCAACAGCGCGGGCAGGAGCAGAACTGCGGAGAGTACCTTACTTTTCCAGTAAGCGGTCATAGACTTCCCTCTTCGAAAGCCCTCTACGGCGGGCGACCTGTTTAATGGCGTCCATGCGCGGCGTCCCGGCGCGCTCCAGTTGCGCCACCGCTTCGGCCAGCGGCGTATCGTCGGGCCGCGGTGCGGTCGCTTTGCCGATCAGCACGGTAATCTCGCCTTTCACCGCGTCGCGCGCCGCCAGTTGAGCGGCAATCCCGGCGGCGGTGCCTCGCAGGAATTCTTCGTGCAGCTTCGTCAGCTCGCGCGCCACCACTACCGGACGTGCACCGAGCGTCGCCTGGATCGCTTCCAGCGTTTCCAGAATGCGATGCGGCGCTTCGTAAAAAATGAGCGTCGCCTCTTCGTCCGCCAACGCCTTCAGTGCGTTAACGCGCTGTCCTGGTTTGTGCGGCAGGAAGCCGCCGAAGTGGAACTGGTCCGTGGGAAGTCCCGCGCCCGCCAGCGCGGAGAGCGCCGCCGAAGGTCCGGGAATCGGGTGCACCGCAATGCCGTTTTCAATCGCCGCCTTGACCAGCCGGTAGCCCGGGTCGGAGATCAGCGGCATCCCCGCATCGGAAACCAGTGCGATGCTGTCGCCGCCCACCAGCCGCGCCGTCAGCTCGCTCGTGCGCTCGGCTTCGTTGAAATCGTGGTAACTGACCGCCGGCGTAGCGATGCCGTAATGGTCGAGTAACTTGCGCGTCTGCCGTGTATCTTCCGCCGCGATCACGGTAACTTCCCGCAGCGTTCGCACCGCCCGGTAAGTAATGTCTTCCAGATTCCCGATCGGCGTGGCGACAATGTATAGGCGGCCGGGCATGGTCGCGCGAGTCAGCGCAAGTTGAACTTCTTCATCTTATACCGCAGCGTATCGCGCGTGACTCGCAGCAGCCGCGCGGCTTGCGTCTGGTTGCCGGCGGTCTTCTCCAGCGCCTTGGCGAGCAGTTGCCGCTCGTTGTCTTCCAGCGAAAGACCGTCCTGCGGAATTTCCAGCGGCGGCATGGCGGCTGCGCTGTTATGGTCCGGCCGCGCGATTGCAATCGGCAGGCTGGCGGCCGTAATCAGGCTGGAATCCTCCAGAATCATGGCGCGCTCGATCGCGTTGCGCAGTTCGCGTACGTTGCCCGGCCAGTCATGGGTGATCAGCAGCTTGGCCGCCTCTTCGGTGACCCCTTCGATGTTGCGCTTGAACTTGCGGTTGTAGTGCTCGATGAAGAATCGTGTCATCGGCACAATGTCTTCCAGCCGCTCGCGCAGCGGCGGAATCTGTATCTGGATCACGTTCAGGCGGAAATACAAATCCTGCCGGAAGGCGCCTTCCTTCACGGCTTCCCTCAGGTTCTTGTTGGTGGCCGCGATCACGCGCAGATCCAGTTTAATGTCCTTGAGTCCGCCCAGCCGCCGGAAGCTCTGCTCTTCCAGAACGCGCAGCAGTTTGGCCTGCAGCATGGTCGGGATTTCGCCGATTTCGTCGAGGAACAGCGTACCTTTATCGGCCAGTTCGAAAATGCCGCGCTTCTGCGAACGCGCATCCGTAAAAGCGCCCTTCTCGTACCCGAAGAGCTCGCTCTCCAGCAGCGTTTCCGGAATCGCCGCGCAATTGATCGCAATAAACGGCTCCGCCTGCCGCAGACTCTGGTAATGCAGCGTCTTGGCAACCAAGTCCTTACCAGTGCCGTTTTCGCCTTCCAGCAGGATGGTGGTGGCTTCGCTCGCCGCCACGCGCCGCACGAAGTTGAGAACGTCCCGCATGCCGGCCGATTCGGCGATCACTTCGCGCTTCTGCGGCGCTGCTTCTTCGGTAATGTCTTTGATGGTTGCGACCACGCCGGTCAACTTGCCGTCGTCGTCGAACATCTGGTTCGTGCGCATCACCACCAGGCGCTCCAGACCGTTGTGGGTGTGGAGGCGCACCGTCGCGTTCGGCGATGAGGGAGGCTGATTCAGTCCCACCAGAACGCCGCAGCCCGGTTCGCATAAGGAGCAGCCGAAGATGTCCTGGCAGTTCTTGCCAAGCATCTCGTCGCCCGACACGCCGAATAGTTTTTCCGCCGCCCGGTTAACGCCGGTAATGCGGAACTCCGGATCGTACAGGACCAGAGCGTCAGAAAGCTGGTCAAAGACCGATTCCAGAACACCGGTCTGCTGCCAGCCAGGTATTAATTTGGACATTACAGCTTGGTCCGATTATAGCAGCGGCTTTGGGGGAATTGGCCCACCGCTGATGCGGGTGCGGGGGAATGCCCCCACTTAGGAGGGGAGGCGGCGATATGCAAGTAGTTCAAGCCATTCAGTTAAGCGCATGGCGAGGCAATTGCACGTCCGGCGTTATGTCCCGTTTAAAGCTCATCGTGCCCGCAGCTCTTGTGCTGGGCGGTTTTCTGGTTTGCTCCACGGCCTCGTATGGCAAGCCGGATTACACCAAGGCCACGAAGAAGGCGTGCGGCTTCTGCCACGTCGACGCGCAGAAAGCCCCCAAAGACCTGAAAGACGCCGGGAAGTACTACCAGGAGCACAAGAGCCTGGATGGTTATCAGGAAAAGAAGTAACCCTTTCGGTGGCGCACTGCGCCTCGCGCACGAAAGGTGAGAAGTTGAATTTCAAGTAGGAGAAACAGAAAGGTGGAGGCGTGGAGTCATCCATGATGCAAACCGTTCAGCTTGCGATTGCTGACGGCGGGTATGCGGCCGCGTTGCGGGATGCGCTGTCCCGGAGTTGCGCATGGCATGTCGAATCGGTGCAAAATCCGGACCTGGCGCGCAAGGGTGTGCTGGTCCTCGATGAGTTCGCATTCGCGCGGCAGCCCCTCCCCTTGATCAATCCCGAGCGAGTGGTCCTCATCTCGCATCACGATCCGCAACTCTTCGCGCAAGCCTGGGATGCCGGCATCGTTTCCGTCGTTTCCCAGGAAGATCCTCTCAATACGGTTCTGCTCGCCGTCATGGCCGCGGCACTGCGTGTGGCAAAAACCAGCAACGCGGCGGCGGCAGCAAGCGGAATTTCGCCCAGCGGCGAATCCGAAGTTGCGTCAATATCCCCACGGCGCCAGAATTCCAGTCACAAACGTTGCAAAACTCAATAACTTAGCCGTCTGGCGCCATGGACTTTGGCGTGCAGTACCCCGAAGTCCAGGGAAAGGAAAATCGGGCATGAATCCTAATTTCGGATTATCGGATGCGGATCTTGCTACGTCCCTGGCCTTTGAGGAGCTGTGCGCGCGGTCTTTCCCCGTGTTTTCAACCTTGGAGGTAACCCGTGAACATACTGTCGTTGAATCTCTGGCCTTACTTTATCGTTTGGGTAGTGCTCGCAGCCGTCGTGCTGTCTCTGCTGGCCTGGCGCAAGTCCGTGGCTTCTCACGAGGACGATAGCCTGCATCTGGCGAACGCCGGAGCCGTCGCCTCGCAAGTGGAAGTAACCCACAAACTCGAACGCATCGATAAGTGGGGCAAAATCCTCACAGCCATTGCCGTCGTCTACGGACTCGCTGTCGGGTGTGCCTACCTGTATCAAAGCTGGGTGCAGCTTTCCCGTACAGGTCTGAACTAATCAGGAGTCGATTGTCATCATGAAACTGAACCGGGCGATCCAGAAGTTGGGACTTATGCTCGGTTCTGCCCTTCTTACCTCCATTCTGGGGTCAGCCGGCGCGCCGCTGTTCGCGGCGGACGCGCCGAAAGCAGAGTGCACGTCCTGCCATGATCAGGGGCAGAAACTAGACAAGAGCGCGCACACCGGGCTCTCCTGCGATACCTGCCATGAGCGCCACGAACAGTATCCGCATCCGGCCGGCGTTCCCAAACCGGCTTGCGTGACCTGTCACGCCGATCAGGCCGGCGATTATGCCAGCGGGGTGCACGGCCAGGCGCGGAAAGCGGGCAACGAAGGCGCCCCCGATTGTGCCGTCTGCCATGGCAGCGCGCACGAGCTATCGAGCCCCAAGTCGCAGGCCTTTCGCGCGGCGCTGCCGGATACCTGCGGCATGTGCCACACCAATGAAGCCGAGCAGTATAAGGCAAGCGTGCACGGCCAGGCCGTGGCGAAGGGTATTCCCCAGGCGCCTATCTGCACGGACTGCCACGGAGAGCACAAAATCATCGCGCCCAAAAACGAGGCATCCCCCGTCAACGCCGCGCACATTCGCGACACTTGCGGAAGCTGCCACGGCGACGTGCGCCTGACGCGCAAGTTCGGCCTTCCGGAAGACCGCCTCGTGAGCTACGATTCGTCGTATCACGGCTTGGCCGCGCAGGCCGGCTCGCAGACGGTAGCCAACTGCGCCAGTTGCCATGGCGTCCACAATATTCTGCCGTCCAGCGATCCCAAATCCACCATCAACGCCAAAAACCTGCCTTCCACCTGCGGCAAATGCCATCCGGGCGCCGGGTCTCGGTTCGCCATCAGCCAGGTGCACGTGGCGGAAAATCAGAGCGAGCCTCCGGTCCTCAAATTCGTCCGGCGGTTTTACCTTCTGCTTATTCCGGTCACCCTGGGCCTCATGTTCCTTCATCAGGCGGGCGATTTCTTCCGCAAACTCGTAAAGATCCGCTTCCGCGCCCGCATCGTCCGCCGCGCCGAAATGCGCACGGCCGCGGGACACCATGGCGATATCCGCATGCTGCCGTTTGAGCGCTTACAGCACGCCGTCACCGCGATCTCCTTCATCGTTCTGGTATGGACCGGGTTCGCCCTCAAGTATCCGGATATGTGGTGGGCGCGGCCGCTGCTGATTCTGGAGGGCCGGTACCCCGTGCGCAGCCTCATTCATCGTGTGGCAGCGGCGGTATTCCTGATGGTCTCCGTGACGCACCTGATCTCGCTGATCGTGAACCGCAAACTGCGCAACCACTGGAAAGAAATGCTGCCGAACTTAAACGACCCGCGGGAAGCGCTGTCCGGCTTCGCCTACAATCTGGGCCTGGGCGATAGTAAACCGGTGAGGAGCGCGCATAGCTACGTGGAGAAGGCCGAATATTGGGCCCTTATCTGGGGGACAATCGTCATGGCCGCCAGCGGTATTATGTTGTGGGCCAACAACATCTCCATGCGGCTGCTGCCCAAACAATGGCTGGACGTGGCGACCAGCGTCCACTTCTATGAGGCTATACTGGCGGCGCTCGCCATCGTCATCTGGCACTTTTATTCCGTAATTTTCGATCCCGATGTGTATCCGCTGAACACCGCGTTTCTGACTGGGGTTACTCCGAAGAAAGACGAGCACTTGAGAGAGTCGGCGGCGCCTGCCGCCGGGGATTAGACAAGACAACATGACGCCGAATCAAAACGGTGGATCGGGCCGGGGATGGCTGTCCCCCGTCATCCACTTATCGAATAACTGGATCAGCCTTCTGGGGGTGGTGCTGGTCACCACCGCGACTATCTTCTGGCTTTTTGTTCTGCCGATTACCCTCCGCGGCCAAACCACCAATCCGTACATCGGAATCCTGGCGTACCTCGTACTTCCGGCCCCGTTCTTCGCGGGTCTCAGCCTCATTCCGCTCGGCATGTGGGTACAACGAAAGCGCGACCGGCGAACCGAAGTTTATCCGCCCACGTTTCCGCCATTGAACTGGCGAAACGCCGATCTGCGGCGTCTGGTGTACTTCCTCGGCGTCACTACGGTCATCAATATCGTAATCGCCAGCCAGTTGAGTTATGGCGCAGTGAGTTATATGGATTCCGTGACCTTCTGCGGCCAGACTTGCCACGTTGTCATGCAGCCGGAGTTCACGGCCTATCAGGCGTCGCCGCATTCGCACGTGGAATGCGTGCAGTGCCATATCGGTCCCGGCGCCGGTTGGTTCGTGCGCAGCAAGTTGTCCGGGGTCGGGCAGGTGATCGCGGTTACCTTCAACACCTACCCGCGCCCGATTCCCACGCCGGTTCACAATTTGCGCCCCGCGCGCGAGACGTGCGAAGCCTGCCACTGGCCGCAGAAGTACGGCGAGGATCGCATCAAAGTCATCCCAAAGTATGCCGAGGATGAAGCCAATAGCAAGACGCAAACCGTACTGCTGATGAAGATCGGCGGCGGCAATCACGGCATAGGCATTCACGGAACGCATCTCGGGCCGGGAATCCAGATCACCTACGGGCATTCCGACGAAGCGCGCCAGGTCATTCCCTGGGTGGAGTACAACAACAACGGGAAGAAAACTGTCTACGCGGGAAGCGATGCCAAGCCCGATGGCGCCGGACTCACCAAGCGTGTGATGGATTGCACGGACTGCCACAATCGCCCGGCCCACAGCTACGATCTGCCGGAGCGCGGCCTCGATAAAGCCATGAGCAACGGCGACATCTCCCCGTCGCTGCCCTTCGCCAAGAAGAAGGCGCTGGAAATCCTGAAGGTGAACTACCTGTCTCGCGACGAAGCCGCGCAAAAGATCCCGGCGGCATTTGCCGCGTATTACCGCGACAGCCAGCCCGCCGTCTGGGCCGCGCGCCAGGCCGAAGTGCAGTCGTCAGCCAAAGGCGTGCTCGCCATCTGGAACCGCAACATCTTCCCGGACATGAAAGTGACCTGGGGCAAGTATCCGGTGAACATCGGACACAACGATTTCCCGGGCTGCTTCCGCTGCCACGACGGCTCTCACACGGCCCCCGGAGGAGCGGCCATCACGCAGGATTGCAACGCCTGTCACAACCTCTTGTCGATGGACGAAGCCAATCCAAAGGTGCTGACCGACCTCGGAATCGAGCAGCCGAAAGGACGCTAGAGGCATCGCAATGAACGGCCGCCGATGAACGCCGATAACACCCTTGCTTATCGGCGTTCATCGGCGGCCAATTATCCGGCCCTCATATGCACCAATCGTCTATACTGATGCATATGAGAACTACTCTCAACCTGGACGACGAGCTTATCAAAAACGCGCGGAAGTTGACCGGCATCCAGGAAAAAACCGCGCTCATTCACGAGGCGCTTCGCGAATTGATTGCCCGTGAGGCTGCACGGCAACTGGTTGCTCTCGGTGGCACGATGCCGAATTTTAAGCCGGGACGGCGGCGCCGGAGCTGAAGCCGGTGACGCTCGTCGATACCTCAGCCTGGGCAGACCACTTCCGAAAGCCTAATTCAATTCTGTTGACACTGGTCGAGACCAGACAACTGGCAGGTCATCCCTTCGTTCTCGGCGAACTGGTAATGGGAAACCTGCGCAATCGCGATGAATTCGTCTTCAACTACCGCTTGCTGCCGCAGGCCCCGGTCGCGGACGAGCAGCACGTTCATTATCTGCTCAACACCCACCGTTTATGGGGAATGGGACTCGGCTGGGTCGACCTCCACCTGCTCACCTCCGCGGCCCTCGCCGGTTGGGACCTTCTGACCAACGACAAGGCCCTGCAATCGGCGCTCTCGCGGCTGAGGCGCTAGCTACTCCAACTCTAGGCCCGATTCCTTCAACGCTCTCCACCCGCCATCCAGGCTGATCGCATTGCTATAGCCCATCTTCTGCAGATTGTCCGCCACCAGCGCCGACCGGAAGCCCCCTCCGCAATACAACACCAGCGTCGCGTTCTTATCCGGCACGGCCTTCTCCACGTCCCGCTCGATGATTCCTTTGCTCAAGTGCACGGCCCCCTTCACATGGCCGTTCTTCCACTCGCTCTCTTCGCGAGTGTCCACCAGAACGTGCGGGCGGCCCTCAGCCACCATCTTCTTATAACCTTCGATGTCGGTCTCTTTGACGCGCGATTTCGCGTCGTTCACCAATTTCAAAAAGGCGTCGCTGTGCTGCATTCTTAGCTCACTCCTCGCGGCGAATTTTGGCGCCTACGGCCGCGAGTTTCGCCTCGATTCTCTCATAGCCCCGGTCGATGTGGTACACGCGGTCGATCACCGTCTCCCCCTTCGCCACCAGCGCGGCCAGCACCAGCGATGCGCTCGCCCGCAAATCGCTGGCAATCACTCCCGCCCCTGTCAGATCGCGGCGACCGGCCACGATCGCCTGCTTTCCATCCAGCCGTATATTCGCGCCCATGCGCGCCAGTTCCTGCGCATGCATGAAGCGGTTTTCGAAAATCGTCTCCACAATAATCGCGATGCCCTCCGCTTGCGTCATCAACGCCATGTACTGCGCCTGAAGATCCGTGGCGAAGCCGGGATATTCCTCGGTCGTCATATCCACGCTGCGAAGACTGCCGCTGCCGCGGACATGCAGCGTCGTCGCATCCGGTTGTGTCACGTCCACCCCGGCCTGTTGCATCCGGGACACGAGCGCGCCCACGTGCTCGGGGTTGCAGCCGGCGACCTTCAAATCGCCGCCCGTGATCGCGCCGGCGATCAGAAATGTGCCGGCTTCGATCCGGTCCGGAATAATCGTGTGTTCCGCTCCGCCCAGCCGCTGGACGCCCTGTATGCGGATCGTCGATGTGCCCGCGCCCTCGATTTTGGCGCCCATCTTCGTCAGCAGGTCCGCGAGGTCCGTGACCTCCGGTTCGCGCGCCGCGTTGCGCAGCACCGTCTCGCCTTTGGCCAGCACAGCCGCCATCATCAGGTCTTCCGTGCCCGTTACCGTGATGCGGTCGAAGTGCACCACCGCGCCCCGAAGCCCCTCGGGAGCCTGCGCTTCGATGTAGCCGTGCGACTGGTGTATGCGCGCGCCCAGGCGCTCCAGTCCGAAAATGTGCAGGTTGATGGGCCGCGCTCCGATGGCGCAGCCGCCCGGCAGCGACACGCGCGCACGGCCGCTGCGCGCCACCAGCGGGCCCAGCACAAGGCTGGATGCGCGCATGGTCTTCACCAGCTCATACGGCGCTTCCGGGCAGACAATCTTCGGCGTATGCAGCCGCACCGTCTCGTCTTCCACATCCACTTGCGAGCCGATATCCACCAGCAGGCGCTGCATCGTGCGTATGTCGCGCACGCGCGGGATGCGATGCAGAATGACGGGCTCCTCGGTGAGCAGCGCCGCCGCTAGCGCGGGTAGCGCCGAGTTCTTCGATCCGTTCGTCGGGATCGTGCCCTTGAGGGCGATGCCGCCCGTGATTACGAATTTATCCATGTGCGTTTTCTTTTAGGGGCGCAGGGCGAGCGTGACCCGGCCGCCGGCCTGCGCCAGTCGCCGCTCCGCTTCTTCGCGCGAGATTCCGGCTTTGCCCATCACGATCGCCGTCCGCACGCTGTTGCCGGCTGCGGTGAGCAGTTCCGCCGCGCGCGCCGCCGGCACTCCCGCCGCCGCCGACACGATGCGCCGCGCCCGGTCCACCAGCTTCGTATTCTTCGGCTGAACGTTGACCATCAGGTTCCCATAGACGTAGCCCAACCGGATGAACGCTCCTGTACTCAGCATGTTGAGTACCAGTTTCTGCGCAGTGCCGGACTTCATCCGCGTCGAACCGGCCACTACTTCCGGGCCCACCAGCGGCGTGATGGCGATGTCCACGGCGTGCGACAGTTCCGAACCGGGAGTGCAACTGATGCCGATGGTCACCGCGCCGAGCTTGCGAGCTTCGGCCACCGCGCCCATGACGTACGGCGTGCGGCCGCTTGCCGCGATGCCCACCAGAATGTCGCTTCCCGTGAAGCCTCTGGCCGCCAGGTCGCGCGCGCCGATACCGGGATCGTCCTCCGTAGTTTCCGTGGCTTGGCTGAGCGCTGTCTCGCCGCCCGCGATGATGCCCTGTACCATCTCCGGCGGCACGCTGAAGGTCGGCGGGCATTCCGACGCGTCCAGCACACCCAGGCGTCCGCTGGTTCCCGCGCCGATGTAGAACAGCCGGCCGCCGCGCTGGAACGTTTCTACAATGGCGTCCACCGCGCGCGCGATCGCCGGAATTTCGCGTTCCACGGCGCAGGCAACCTTGCGGTCCTCGGCGTTGATGATCCGCAGCACCTCTTCGGTGTTCGCGGAATCGATGGCCGCCGAAGCGGGATTCGACTGTTCGGTGAGCAGGTTCTCGAGCATTGCGAGTGGCGCGGTACGCCATCCCTTAGGGTACCGCGCTTAACGCTTCCGGCCGCGGGCCGCCGGGTGCGCTAAAATAGCAGAAAGGCTTGATTTCTATGCGTTTTGTCCCAGCGGCCGTATGCATCTGCGGTCTTTTCCTCGCATTTACGGCGCTCTCCCAGCAGCAGACCGCTCCTCCCAAACAGGAACCGAAGCAACAGGAACCCAACGTCACCTTCAGCGTGCAACATAACGAAGTGATTCTGCCCGTGACGGTGACCGACGAAAGGGGGAAGTTCCTTTCCAACCTGACCGCCAAGGATTTCCGCGTGCTGGACGAGGGCAGGCCGCAGCGCATCAGCTTCTTCAGCCACGCCGAAAAGCAGCCCATCGTCGTCGGCTTCCTCATCGACCAGAGCAGCGCCATGCGCATCCACTGGAAGACGTACCAGGAGGCCATTTTGGAGATGATCTGGGCCCTCATGCCCGACGATCCGAAATATGAAGGCTACCTGGTGTCGTATGCCAATGAGGCGCAGGTGGTGGTCAACACCACGCAGGATCCCGACAAACTGGCCGAAGCCGTGCGCAAAATGAAGCCCGGCGGCGGCGCCGCGCTCAACGACGCCATCTATCGCGCCTGCACGGATCGCTCGCTGGTCAAAGGCGAGCCTTACGAACCGCGGCGCGTCATCGTTATCATCGGCGACGGTCACGACACGGCCAGCAAAAAGAGCCTCGAAGAAGTACTGGAACTGGCGCAGCGCAATTTCGTCACGATCTACGCCGTCAGCACGCAGTCCTTCGGCTTCGATAATCCCGATAACGCCACGCTCGAGAAGCTGGTTTTCGATACCGGCGGCAAAGTAGAGTACCCGCTGAACGGACTATATAAGGATGTCTCGGGTTATCTTTCGAATCCCTCCGATGACGGCAACTACGCGCTGACGGTGGGAACGGGCGGGTATGCCGGGGAGATTTCGAGCGGCATCATCAAAGCGGTAGGCGGCATCGCGGGCGAGATCCAGACGCAGTACATTCTGCGCTACGTGCCGGATATCGATGCGGAGGCGCGGCCGCGAACGTTTCGCAAAATCAAGGTGGATATTCCGAGCCTGCCGAGCGTGCGCCTGCACTACCGGCCCGGGTACTATCCGTATCCCGTCAATGGTGCGCAACCGGCGCCGGGCCAGAACTAAAGTTACACCTCAAGCAATTGCCAACTCAGCCGATAAGTCGATAGGATGAAATCCTAATGGCCGTCATTGTCCCGATCGAAGGGCGCCGGGAGGGCACGTTCGTGCTCCTTGAAGCCGCGCTCCCGGGGCGGGCTCCACAACCAATAGGCGTCGTCCTGCTGGATGCCGCCGACGGACGCGCGTGGGTGCGCATGCGCCAGAGCTTTGACGATATCGCCGAGCCCGAGGACGCCGAAGTTCTGGACGCGCTCGAAGGGCACATCTACCAGTGCATCGAAGAGACGGGCGCGGAGGCTTTCCTAAGCTCGCTGGAAGATTCTCTATCGGGCACGCTCCGCATCACGGATCGTCAAAGCATCCGTGTCGACGCCTTCACCCGGACAGTGGATCGCCTGTATAGTGAGCACGTCCAGGCGATTCCCGTGCAGCCGTTCGTGACGCATCTGCCGTTGTACAGCCTGCGCGCGGCGGCCGGAGCGCTGGGCGAGGAAATGGAATCGAGCGCCGAGGATTGGGTGCGTGCGCCCGAGGGGATGCGGCTCGCTGCCGACCTTTTCGTGGGGCACGTTGTGGGGCACAGCATGGAGCCGCGCATTCCGGACGGCAGCCTGAATCTCTTCCGGCTGAATCCGCAGGGTTCGCGCCAGGGAAAAATTCTGCTCATCCAGCGCTTCGGCGTGTTGGACGAAACGGCGCGCTACACCGTCAAGCGGTACACCAGCCGGAAAATCCAAACCGGCGAGGATGAGTGGCGCCACGAGCGCATTCGCCTGGAGCCGGTCAATCCGGAGTACGAAGCCTGGGACGTGGAACCGCAGGATTTCGCCGTGGTGGCTGAGTGGCTGCGCGTCATCGAGTGAGCTCGCGAAAAGCATTATTAGCCGCCGATAAACGCCGATGAACGCCGATCAGAAAAAGAACATACCTGGTGTTATCGGCGTTCATCGCCGTTCACCGGCGGCTCGCCTGCTCGAGTGGTACGCCAAGGGGCACCGTGCGTTGCCGTGGCGCGCCACCAGCGATCCATACGCCATCTGGATTTCCGAAATCATGCTGCAGCAGACGCGCGCGCAGGCGGCGATTCCTTACTACGAGCGATTCCTGCAGCGATTCCCAACCGTCAAAGTGCTGGCGTCCGCCGAAGAAGAAGAGGTGCTGACGGCGTGGGCCGGGCTCGGCTACTACTCGCGCGCGCGGAATGTTCTGCGGGCTGCCCGGGAGATCGCTGCGGCGGGTGCGTTCCCTCGCGATTATGCCGCTATTCGCGCGCTGCCCGGAATCGGCGACTATACGGCGGCGGCGGTTGCGAGTATCGCATTCGGATTGCCGCACGCCGTGTTGGACGGCAACGTAATGCGCGTGGTCGCGCGCGTTTGCAACGATGCCGCCGACATCGGCGCAATGCGTACCCGCGAGCGCTTCCGCGAGATCGCGCAACAGTGGCTGGAGGAGACGCCGGATCGCGCCGCGGCCTTCAATCAGGCGCTGATGGAGTTGGGCGCGACGGTGTGCCTGCCGAAAGCGCCGCTCTGTCTGGTGTGTCCGCTGGCCGATGTTTGCGAAGCGCGCGCGGCGGGCCGTGAAAACGAGCTGCCGGTTAAGCTGCGGAAGCAGGAGCCGGTGGAGATCGCCGAAGTGGTGCTCGTCGTGCGTCGCGGCGAGGAGGTGCTGCTGCGGCGCAGGGCCGCCGACGCGCGTCACATGGCCGGTTTCTGGGACCTGCCTTTGCGCCGCGAGTTGCGGGCTCGCGAGGGCGAACGGCTCGGCGATTTTCGCCACACGATTACGCATCACCATTTCACGTTCACTGTCATGGGAGCGTCGGCGCGCCCGCGCGGCAGCGAGTTCGGATGGTTTCACCCGGACCGCTTCTCCGCGATCCCGCTGGCAACTACCGCGAAGAAGGGTTTGCGTGCGGCCGGAATTTTGTAACATCGGCGAGTAAGATCGCCGGTAAGTGGGTTATTAGGGGAGTAGAGGGGATACATGCAACGAGAACGGAAGCTGTTTCTTGCCAAAGGAGCGGTGATCCTGAGCGCCATACCGGTGGTCCTGTGGGCTTATGAGTATGGTCCGGACCCGGGTTATGTGGGCGTCCCGACGGAGCACGGCGGAGCGACTTGCGCCAATATCGGTTGTCACACCGGTACGACAAATGACCCGAAAAACGCCGGCAACGTATCGGTGAAGTTTTCGGGCGGCTCCAGTTATTCGCCAGGAGTTACCCAACAAGTAACAGTGACGATTTCGGATCCCGCCACGACCCAGCAAGCGTGGGGATTTCAGTTGACGGCACGTCCCTCCAGCAATACAGCCGTACTGGCAGGAACGTTCCAGTCCACGGACAATTTGACCCAACTGATGTGCTCGCAGCCGAACCTCTTTGTATTCCAGCAAATCGCGTTCAGCGCCGGAAAAAGCCAGACGTGCGCGGCAGGAAGCACACTTCAGTACATGGAACACAGTCTGGCCGGGTACCAAAGCTCCCTCGGGCATCAGGGCTCGTACTCATACACCTTTAATTGGACACCTCCTTCCACGAATGCCGGCAACATCGTAGTTTTTGTCGCCGGCAACGCCGGCGTCGCAGGACCTCCGACGAAGAGCGGCGATCACATCTACGCGACCAAATACACGCTCACGTCCGTCGCATTCAGCGGACCTCCTACCATCACCGCGGGCGGCGTCGTGAGCGCAGGGTCGTTCGGTGGGTACACGTCCATCACACCCGGAACGTGGATCGAAATCTACGGCAACAACCTCGCCCCCACAGGCGACGCGCGCAGTTGGGCCGGCTCGGATTTCAACGGCAACACCGCGCCCACCTCGCTCGACGGCGTCACTGTCACGATCGGAGGCAAGCCCGCATTCATCGACTACATCAGCAACGGGCAAGTCGACGCCCAGGTGCCGTCGGATGCTCCAACTGGTGACGACGTTCCCATCGTAGTGACAACGGGAGCGGGGTCGAGCACCGCTTACAGCATTCGCGTGAACGCGCTGCAGCCTGGTTTGCTCGCCGTTCCGCAATTCACCTTCGGCGGAAAACAATATGTCGTGGCGCAACATCGCGACGGTTCCTTCGTGCTGCCTTCGGGCTCCGTCTCGGGCGCGACTCCAGCCAAAGCCGGCGAAACCATCACTATCTATGGCATCGGCTTCGGCCCGGTGAATCCCGATTTTCCGGCGGGTCAGATTGTGACTGCGCAGAACAGCCTCGCGAGTCCCGTGACCATGAAGTTCGGAAGCACCAACGCCACCATCTCCTACGGCGGTCTCTCGCCGGGTTTCGTAGGGCTGTACCAGTTCAATGTCGTGGTGCCGAGTGTCACTGCCAACACTGCTATGCCGTTTTCCTATACGCTGAACGGCTCGGCGGGTCCGCAGTCGCTCTATACGGCGGTGCAGTAACTCGCGCTTGCTACGATACGAGGGTGGAGCAATTCGCTCTCGATTTCGCACTGGCCCCGCAACGCCGGATTTTCTCCGTAGCCGAGCTGAACGCGGCGATCCGCGCGGTATTGGATAGCGAGTTCGCGGACGTATGGGTGTCGGGCGAAATTTCCGGACTCAAGCTCGCCACCAGCGGCCATTACTACTTCACCCTGAAGGAGCGCGAGGCGCAGGTCAAGTGTGTGGCCTTCCGCTCCGCCCATCGCTACTGGAAATTCAAGCCGCGCGACGGCATGGCGGTTCTGGCGCGCGGGCGCATCGATGTTTACGAAGCGCGCGGCGAGTATCAGCTTCTGGTTGAATTCATCGAGCCGCAGGGCGTTGGCGCGCTGCAACTCGCATTTGAGCAGCTCAAGAAAAAGCTGGCCGCTGAAGGGCTGTTCGACGATGCGCGCAAGCGGCCGTTGCCGCGCTTTCCACGACGAATCGGCATCGTCACCTCGCCGCGCGGGGCGGCGATCGCGGACATGATCCACATTCTCTCGCGCCGCTTTCCCGGACTTCATATCCGCCTCTTCCCGGCGCTGGTGCAGGGCGAAGGATCGGTGGAAGAAGTCTGCCGCGGCATCGAATACTTTAGCCGCACGCAATGGCCGGACGTGGTGATTGTGGGGCGCGGCGGCGGTTCGCTCGAAGACCTCTGGACCTTCAACGAAGAGGCCGTGGCGCGGGCGATTGCCGCCTGCTCGATTCCAGTGATTTCCGCCGTGGGTCACGAGACCGACGTCACCATTGCGGATTTTGTGGCCGACCGGCGTGCTCCCACACCTTCCGCTGCGGCCGAACTAGTGGTCTGCACGCGCGAAGAACTCCTGGACCGCATCGCCGCCGCCGAAGCCAAAGCCGCGCAAGGCTTGCGTTACCGGCTCGCCATGTTGGACCGCCGCTTGCGGCAACAAGGCATCGAGCGGGCGCTGGGCGTGCTGCACCGCCGCGTGGGTCGCAACCTGCAGCGCATCGACGAAAGCGAATACCGGATGCGCGAGAGAATTCGCGCGTCACTCGATGTCCGGGAGCGAACCCGCCGCGCACTGGAAACTCGTCTGCAGCGGTTCGACCTGCGTCCACGCCTGGCCTCGGGCCGCCGACGCCTCGAAGCGGCCGAGGCCGCGCTGGTCCAACTCGGGCGGCTTCGGGTGGAGCGGCGGCAAGCGCAGCTCAAGCAACTCACGGCTCATCTCACGCAACTGAGTCCGCTAAAGATTCTGGAGCGCGGCTACGCCATCGTTTCGAATGAGAGCGGAATTCTGAAGGATGCCGCCGCGGCGCCGCCCGATTCCAGCATCCACGTGCGCCTCGCCAAAGGCGAACTGGATGCCACGGTGCGGGCTACTTCGGATCGTTCATCCGCGCAATGAAGTTCGTATCGAACTTGCCCGCCTGAAAATCGGGGTGCGCGATGATCTGCTGCTGCAACGGAATCGACGTGTAAATCCCCTCGACGATGAACATATCGAGAGCGCGCTGCATGCGCCGGATAGCCTCGCCGCGGTCGTTGCCGTAGACGATGAGCTTGGCCACGAGCGAATCGTAGAACGGCGGGATCACGCAATCGGTGTACGCCCAGGTGTCCACGCGCACGCCGATGCCGCCCGGCACATGAAAGCCGGTGATGCGGCCGGGCGAGGGCACAAACGTTACCGGGTTTTCCGCGTTGATGCGGCATTCAATCGCATGACCGCGCAGTTGCACGGGTCCGGGCAGCACTTCGGCCAGCGTCTCGCCCTGCGCGATGCGGATCTGACTCTTCACGATGTCTATGCCGGTCACGAACTCCGTCACGGGATGTTCCACCTGCACGCGCGCATTCACTTCGATGAAGTAAATCTTGCCGTCCTCATCCATGAGGAATTCGACTGTGCCCGCGTTCGTGTAGCCGGCTTTCGTTACGGCGCGGCGCAGCAATTCGGAGATTTCTTCGCGAATTTTCGGAGTCATCGCCGGGGATGGCGACTCTTCGAGCAGCTTCTGGTGGCGGCGCTGAATACTGCATTCGCGCTCGCCCAGGATTTCGACGCTGCCGTGCTCGTCGGCGAGAATCTGGAATTCGATGTGGCGCGGCGCTCCGATGAACTTCTCGATGTAAACGTCCGGCGAGCTGAAGGCGGAGCCCGCTTCCTGCTGGGCTTGCACAAATAACGCGGGCAGCTCTTCGGCCTGGCGCACTACGCGCATACCGCGGCCGCCGCCGCCGGCCGAAGCTTTGATGATGACGGGGTAGCCAATCTGCGCGGCCACTTCCAAGCCTTCTTCGGGCGACTTCAGCACGCCCGGCGAGCCCGGAAGCACCGGCACGCCGACTTCGCGCATGAACGCGCGCGCCTGCTCCTTCACGCCCATCAATCGAATGACGTCCGGACGGGGTCCGATGAACTTGATGCCGGAAGCTTCGCAGACTTCGGCGAAAGCGGCGTTCTCGCTGAGGAAGCCGTAGCCGGGATGAATCGCATCCACGCCGGTGATTTCGGCGGCGCAGATGATGGATGGAACATCGAGGTAACTGCGCGCGCTCTTCGCCGGACCGATGCAGATGGCGCGATCGGCAAAGCGCACGTGGGAGCTGTAGCGATCGGCTTCGGAATAGACGGCGACCGTCTCGATTCCGAGTTCCTTGCAAGCGCTTATCACGCGAACGGCGATCTCCCCGCGGTTGGCGATCAGGACTCGCTTAAACCGCACGGATGGCAAACAGAGCCTCCCCGTACTCCACGGGCTGTCCGTTCATCACCAGCTTGCTTTCCACGATGCCGCTGGTTTCGGCTTCGATTTCGTTCATCAGCTTCATCGATTCGATGATGCAGAGCACTTTGCCGGGCTGCACCCGTTCGCCGACGCGCACGAACGGCGCGGCGTCCGGCGAGGGACCTTCGTAGAAGGTGCCGACGATCGGCGACTTCACGAGGGTCAGCGACGGATCGTTCGGCTTCTCGCCGGGCTTTTCCTTGGGCGCTTCGACGACCGGCGCCGCATGTTGCGCGGGAGCGGGAACAGTGACGGTTTGCGGCATGGCCACAGCGGGCGCGGCGACCACAATCTCCTGCGGTCCGGCGAAGCCGCGGCGGATTCGCACGCGGTTGTCCCCACGCTGCACCTCGAGCTCGGCAATGCCGGTTTCCGATGCCAGATTAATCAATTCGCGGATTTCATCTACGGTCATCAATCGATTAGCTTAGCAGCATCAGCGTGGCAACCGCGACGCCGGGGTCTTCGCCGCCACGGCCACAGCATGCGGCGAAATAGGACTTTGAGTACCGCGGCAGTACTGCTAGAACTGCGGCGGCTGACACTTTCGAATCGGCAGTTTCGTCCTATAGCTGTGACCTGGTACCTCTTATTCGGCGCGCAGACAGCTCTCAGCCTCGCTTTGTTTTGGCACATCGAAAGCCGCGGCCGTGAGAAGGTGGTGCCGAAGGTGGGGGTCGAACCCACACGAGAAGTGAATCCCGACGGATTTTGAGTCCGTTGCGTCTGCCAGTTCCGCCACTTCGGCGAGTGGAATGGGCGATTCCCAGTATAGCTAAGGCGATGGGGTGCGTGGGTAGGAGTTCACCACCGAGACGCTGAGAAACCCTTCACCGCTGAGACGCCGAGTTCGCTGAGTTTCGCTGAGGAAAGACTCAAACCCGAGTATGCGCTGGTTGGGCCGCATTCTATTGTTGGGATTCGGGCGCGGAGGTGGTTGAGGCTTTTGAGAATCGAGCATTGCCGATGGCTGCGTGGGTATGCGTTCACCGCCCGAGACGCCGAGCTCGCTGAGTTTCGCTGAGGAAAGCTCGATTTGCTGGCCGATCAGTCGCGCGCGGTTTTGCCGAGCAGGTTAAAATCGAGAATCTATGGCTAAGCTTGGATTTCTCGGACTTGGGTTGATGGGCTACCCGATGGCGCGCAACCTTCTCCGCGCCGGACATGAGGTGGCGCTGTGGTCGCATTCGGCGGAGAAGGCGCACAAACTGGCGGGCGAAGCGGGCGGGAAGTTTTGCGCTACGCCGAAGGAAGTGGCTCAGTCGGCGGATGTCGTGTTCCTCTGCGTCGGTGATACCGAGATGGCGCGGGAAGTCATCGTCGGGACGAATGGGATTATCGAGGGTGCACACGCCGGACTGACGGTTGCCGATGCGAGCACCATCAGTCCGAAGGTCAGCCGAAAGATCGGCTCCCGATTACGGGAGAAAGGCGTCGAGTTTCTCGATGCGCCCTGTACGGGGTCGACTCCGGGGGCGGAGGGGGGCACCCTCACCTTTATGATCGGCGGAGACGAAGAGGTCTACCGAAGGGTGAAGCCGTTTCTGGAGATCATGGGGAAGAAGTTCTACTACTGCGGCGCAGCGGGCATGGGGCTGCAGGCCAAGCTGACGCAGAACCTGATTCTTTGCAACATCATGATGGCGTTCAACGAAGGGATGGTCTTGGCCACCAAGGGCGGAGTGGACCCCAAGCTCATGCTCGAGATTCTGGATAATAGCGCGGCCAAGAGCGGCCTGATCTCCTACAAAGCGCCCTTTGTGTTCCGCCGGGATTTCGCGACGAACTTCTCAACGCGTTGGATGCACAAGGACATAGGCCTCATGATGGACTCGGGAAAAGAGCTGGAAGTGCCGTTGGCTCTGACGGGCCTGACGCAGCAGCTTTTCCAAACGGCCATTTCGGCCGGGTATGCGGAAGACGATTTCTGCTCTACTATCAAGGTGTTAGAGGAATTGGTCGGGGTGGAAGTGAAATCCCAATAAAAATAATACAAAAAACTGTTGATTCCAAAATCGGAATCTACTATTATTGGAAGTAAGCCGGGGAGGCAACTCCCACCAAAGCGAGACTAACCTCTAAAAAAAAGACCCCTGAAGCAATCCTCCCCGGCGCCCGAAAGGGTTTTAGAGGCTTCCAAGAAATCCCCAAAGAAGTAATCGGCAGCAAAACCGCACAACGCGGACCGTTTTCCAAACCGCGTTTCTTTTGGAATCATCGCTTTAGCTGCTCTTCCACCGCGCACGTCGCACCGTTTTGACTCAAGAGCGCGGTCTGCGCGTAAACCCGATCATCAGCTTCAGTGTACGATGTGCGTCAACGCCCCCCTTGGCGGGTGTATGGCCGGTTATGGCGACTGCGCGGGCCCCGCGGCACCGCAGTAGAAGAGTATTTTCGCGCTGCGTGATATTATGGCGGATACGTCTTTCCCGGGACAACGTCGGCAATGAAAACAGTTACGCTTCTCGGTTCCACCGGCTCGATCGGAACCAACACTCTCGATGTGGTGCGGCGGACTCCACACCTCTACCGGGTGTACGGTTTGGCGGCGGGGCGGAACGTCGAGCTTCTGGCGGATCAGATCGTGGAATTCCGGCCGCGCATGGTGGTGGCCGCGACCTCTGAGGGCGTGGCGCGTCTCTATGAATGTCTGGAGAGCCGTGGATTCCCGCGGGCTGACTGGCCCGAACTGTTGACCGGGGACCCCGCTCTGGTCCAGGTTGCCACGGCTTCCGAAGTCGATTGCGTCATCTCCGCAATTGTCGGGGTATCGGGACTGCGCGCCACCTATGAAGCTGTCCGGCGCGGCAAGCGCGTGGGACTGGCGAACAAAGAGGTCCTGGTTTCGGGCGGCAAACTGGTGATGGATGCGGTGCGGGAATGCGGAGCGGAACTGGTGCCCGTCGATAGCGAGCACAACGGCGCCCACCAGTGTTTGCGCGCGGGCAATCGGGAAGCGGTGGCTCGCCTGATACTGACCGCCTCGGGCGGACCCTTCCGCAACACTCCCAGAGAAAAGCTGGCGGACGTTACGCCGGAGCAGGCGCTGAATCACCCCACCTGGCGCATGGGGAATCGGATCACCATCGATTCCGCAACGCTGATGAACAAAGGTTTCGAGGTGATTGAGGCGTGCTGGCTGTTCGATTTTCCGCCGGCGCAGGTGGACGTGGTGATTCATCCACAGTCCAGCGTGCACGCCATGATCGAGTACAACGATGGCAGTGTGCTTGCGCAAATATCGGCTACGGATATGCGGATGCCGATCCAATATGCACTGACCTACCCCGACCGGCTGGAGGCGCCAGTTCCGAAAGTGGACTGGAATCAGGCGCGTACGTGGGAATTTCAGCCGCCGGACCTGGACAAGTTTCCGCTGCTGCGGCTGGCGTATCAATGCCAGGAAACGGGCGGCTCGGCCACTTGTACGCTGAACGCCGCGGACGAGATTGCCGTCGAAGCATTTTTGCAGGGCAGAATCGGATTTTTACAAATTGCCGAAGTGGTGCGCGAGACGCTGGAGAAAGTCCCGTTCCGCACACCCCGGACGATTGACGACGTACTGGAGACTGACCGGGTGAGCCGGGCGGCCGCGCGCGAATTGGTGGCGGCGCGCGCCGGCGCGGTGACTGCGTAATCTTATATGTTGCAGGCTCTCGAGAACATTTTGTGGTGGCTTGTCCTGATCGGGGTCATGATCATGATCCACGAGCTGGGGCATTTTTGGGCGGCGCGTTTCTTCGACGTCAAAGTGGAGATCTTCAGCTTCGGGTTCGGCCCGCGGCTCTTCGGTTTCCGGCGCGGGGAGACGGACTACCGGGTTTCGGCAGTGCCGTTCGGCGGCTACGTCAAAATGTTTGGCGAGCAGTTCGCCGATGAAACGGGGAAGCGCAGCGAGATACCGGGTTATGTCGCCGCCATGGGCAAACAGACGGCGATGCAGCTCGACGTGGGTAACCCGGACGATCCGCGCAGCCTTCTGAATAAGCCGCGCTGGCAGCGTCTGATCATCTCCGTCGCCGGGCCGTTTATGAACGTGGTGCTGGCGATCGGTCTGCTCGCCGGCTTGTACACGGTGAAGTACGAAAAAGTCTCCGATGCCGACCTGGAAGCTGTAGTGGGCCACGTGGCGCCGGATTCGGCGGCGGCGAAAGCGGGGATTCAGGACGGCGACAAAATCGTGGCGCTGGATGGCAAAGCGAATCCCACGTGGGAAGACATAGGTCTCAAAGAGATCGCCAGCGCGGGCCGCCCGATGCGCTTGAAAGTGGAGCGAGCGGGGCGGGTTTTCGATACCACGGTCACTCCTGTTTATAACGATCGCATGGGAATGGGCTACGCCGGCTGGGATGAGCGCGGGCAAATCGAGCTTGCCGGAATCGAGCCGAATTTCCCGGCGGAACGCGCCGGAATGAAACGCGGCGACGTGATTGTCGCGGTGAACGGGCAGCAAATTCACTCGAATTTGAAGTTTCGCGAGATCATCAACGGCAGCGGCGGCAAGCCTGTGACGATAGAGGTAGAGCGTAAGGGCAAGCCGGTAACAATGACTCTGCAGCCCGTGTATGCGAAAGTAGACGGACCGGCGAAGTGGATGATCGGTGTTCAGCCGCAGCAGAAACTGAACTTCATTACGACGCGGCTGCCGCTGCCGCAAGCCATCGGCGAATCGATCCGGCAGAACGAAAAAGGCGCGATGCTGATTGCCGAAGTGCTGCGGGGCATGGTGGAGCGGCGCGTTTCTACCAAGACGCTGAGCGGGCCGATTGCGCTTGGCCAGATCTCGGGCGAGGCGGCGCGGCAGGGACCGAGCGCTTATTTCTCGCTGATGAGCATGGTCAGCCTGAACCTGGCGATTTTCAACCTGCTGCCGATTCCGATTCTGGACGGCGGCACGATTCTCATGCTGCTGATCGAGATTATTATGCAGCGCGACTTGAGCATCAATGTGAAGGAAGCGGTGTTCAAGGTGGGCTTCGTTTTCATCATGGTGATCATGGCACTGGTCATCTTCAACGACATTTCGAAACTGGTTTTACCTCCGGGTTAATGAACATCTGAATCTCCGAAGCTGCCGGAAACATCTGGTAACCTGATCAAGCGAACATGCACTGTACCTGCGTCCGCCACACCGAACTGCCGAACACGTCGCGCTTGATGGCGGATGTCCTTTACAATCCAGAACGAACTCAGGGGTTTTACCCACACTGGCGGCGCGACCTGGAGGCGTACCGGGCGGCAGCGGCGCAGATCGAATTCAGCGAGGAGCAGCGCGCGCGGCTGGTAGATGCGCTGCGGGTGCGGAATTCCGGGAGCGCTGCGCTGGAACGGCTGGCGCGGCCGGGCACGGTCGCGGTCATGACGGGCCAGCAGGTGGGGCTGTTTTCCGGTCCGGCGTACACGGTTTATAAGGCGCTGCATGCGGCTAAGCTGGCGGCGTGGCTTACGGAAAACGGCATCGAAGCGGTTCCGGTGTTCTGGCTTGCTACCGAGGATCACGATTTCGCCGAAGTGAATCACGCGTGGGTGTATGGCGCGGACCACCTGCCCAAAAAACTCGAAATGCGGCGTGCGGCGACTGCGCAACCTGTCGGCGAAGTGACGCTGGCGTCGCCGCCGGTGGGCGAACTGCGGCACCTGCTGCAGCCGATGCCGTTCGGCGACGAAGTGGCGGACGCTGTCGAAGAGTGTTACCGCGCGGGCAGCACCATGGGCAAGGCTTTCGGCGAATTGCTGGCGCGCATCGGCCAGGGGTTCGACATTCTGCAGGTGGACCCGATGCTGCCGGCGTTTCGCGAGCTGGCCGCACCGGCGCTGAAGGCTGCCGTGGAACACGGGCCGGAGCTGACCGAGCGCGTGCTGGAGCGCAACAAGGAACTGGTCGCGGCCGGGTATCACGCGCAGGTTCACATGGAGGAACAGACCAGCCTGGTGTTCCTGCTGGAGAACGGAAAGCGTCTCGGGCTGCGCCGCAACGGTTCGGAATACGGACAGAACGGCCGCACGTTCACGGCGGCCGAGCTCGCCGGCCGCGCGGCATCGCTGTCGCCCAATGCGCTGCTGCGTCCGGTGGTGCAGGATTCCATGCTGCCGACGGTCGCGTATGTCGGGGGACCGGCGGAGGTGGCGTATCTGGCGCAATCGGCGGCGATTTACGAAGTGCTGCTGGGGCGTCAACCGGTGGCTGTGCCGCGCGCCGGGTTCACGATTTTGAGTGAGCGCAGTTGGGAGCTGACACAGCGGTACGGATTGCAGCTCTCGGACTTTTTCTCCGGCGAAGATGTGCTCTGCGAGCGTGTGGCGTCGCGGCTGGTGCCTCCGGGATTGCACGACCGGGTGCGCGATGCGGCGGAGCGCGTGGACGGCGCGATCGGCGGATTGCAGCGCGAGCTGCTGGCTTTCGACCCGACGCTAGGGAAAGCGCTGGAGCGCAGCTCCCGCAAGATCCACTACCAGATTGAGAAGATGCAGGCCAAAACGGGTCGCGAGGCGATGCGCCGCAACGCGCGTGCGCAGGCGGACGCGGCTTCGCTCTACGGTCTGATCTATCCGGAGCGGCACTTGCAGGAGCGGCTCTATTCCTATCTGCCGATTTTGGCGGAGCACGGCTGGGATCTCACCGGCCGGGTGTATGATGCTTTGCAGCTAGACTGCGGCGACCACCGATTGATGATTGTGTGAGCGAACAGGCGCGCATCGAAGAGTCGCGGACCCGTAAGGCGCATTGGAACCGCTGGGGCTCCTATCTCGCCGAGCGCGCGTGGGGCACGGTTCGCGAAGACTATAGCGCGGACGGCGACGCGTGGCGCTACTTCACGTTCGACGATGCGCGGCTGCGGACGTACCGCTGGAACGAAGACGGCATCGCGGGAATCTGCGACCGTCATCAAAAGATCTGCTTTGCGCTGGCGCTGTGGAACGGCCGCGACGCCATTCTCAAGGAACGGGCCTTCGGGCTCAGCGGCAAAGAAGGCAATCACGGCGAAGACGTCAAGGAATACTATTTCTATCTGGACAACACGCCGACTCACTCCTACATGAAGTGCCTGTACAAGTATCCGCAGGCGGCTTACCCTTACGAGCAATTGCGCACGGAGAATGCGAAGCGCACGCGCGAGGACGCCGAGTTCGATTTGATCGACACCGGTGTCTTTCACGAAAGGCGCTACTTCGACGTGTTCGTGGAATATGCGAAGGCCGCGCCGGACGATGTGCTGGTGCGCATCACGGTGCACAATCGCGGACCGGAAGCGGCGCACATCGATGTGCTGCCGACAGTTTGGTTTCGAAATACGTGGAGCTGGGGGTACGAGGCGCAGCGGCCTGAGTTGCGCGCGGGTGCGGACGGCGTGGTGGAGCTGAGCGAACCGTATTATGGCCGGCGGCTGCTGTACTATGAGCCCGGCGCGGAGCTGCTGTTCTGCGATAACGAAAGCGACGGGGGCGCGCTGTGGGGCGATGCGACGGGTCCGGCGCATCCGAAGAACGCGATCGGCGATGCGGTAGTGTCGGGGCGCCGCGGCCGATTGCGAACGGACGGGCGCGGCACGAAATGCGCGGCGCACTACCGGCTGGAAATTCCGCCCGGAAAATCGCGGCGTGTGCAACTGCGGCTGCGCGATGGGGAGATGCCGGATGCTTTCGGCAGCTTCGACGAGGTGTTCGCCGCGCGCATCCAGGAGGCGGACGAGTTCTACTCGGGAATCGCGCCCCGCAATCTATCGGACGACGGCCGCTCGGTGATGCGGCAGGCATTTGCCGGGATGTTGTGGAGCAAGCAGTTTTACCACTACGTAGTGCGCCGATGGCTGTCGGGGGATCCGGCGTTTCCGCATCCGCCGGCGGAGCGGGGAGTGGGCCGCAACAGCGAATGGACGCATCTGTATAACTCCGACGTGATTTCCATGCCGGATAAATGGGAATACCCATGGTACGCGTCGTGGGATCTGGCGTTTCATTGCCTGCCGCTGGCGCTGGTGGATTCGGAATTCGCTAAGCAGCAGCTTGTGCTGATGCTGCGCGAGTGGTACATGCATCCGAACGGGCAACTGCCGGCGTACGAATGGAACTTCGGGGATGTGAATCCGCCGGTGCACGCGTGGGCAGCCTGGCGCGTGTACAAGATCGAGCGGAAGCGGCGCGGGGTGGCGGATCGCAAATTTCTGGAGCGCGTCTTTCACAAACTGCTGCTGAATTTCACGTGGTGGGTGAATCGCAAGGACGCGCAGGGCAAGAATGTGTTTCAGGGCGGCTTCCTGGGGCTGGACAACATCGGGGTATTCAACCGCAGCGAACCGCTGCCGAGCGGAGAATTCATCGAGCAGGCAGACGCCACCGGGTGGATGGCGATGTATTGCCTCAATTTGATGACGATGGCACTGGAGCTGGCGCGCGAAGATTCGGCGTACGAGGACGTGGCGAGCAAGTTCTGGGAGCACTTCCTGTACATCGCCAGCGCGATCAATGCGGCGGAGACCGGGGACGGCATGTGGGATGAGGAGGACGGCTTTTATTACGACATGCTGCATGTTGGCGACGGCCGGACCGTGCCGCTGAAGGTGCGCAGCATGGTGGGGCTGATCCCGCTGTTCGCGGTGGAAACGCTGGAGCCGCGGCTGCTGTTGCAGTTGCCGGGATTTTCGCGGCGCATGCAGTGGTTCGTCGAGAACCGGCCGGACCTGACACACAATGTCGCGAGCATGGTGGTCCCGGGCAAAGGCGAGCGGCGGCTGCTGAGCGTAGTGGATGCCAGGCAACTGCGGCGCATTCTGGCGCGCATGCTCGATGAAAACGAGTTTTTGTCGCCCTACGGAGTGCGCAGCTTGTCCCGGGCCCACAAGGATCATCCCTTCGAGCTGGATTGGGACGGCGCGGCGCACCGGGTGGAGTACGAGCCCGCGGAATCGCGCACCGGACTGTTCGGCGGCAACTCGAACTGGCGGGGTCCGGTTTGGTTCCCGCTGAATTATCTGCTGATCGAGAGCTTGCAGCGGTTTCATCATTACCTGGGAGACGGGTTCAAGGTGGAGTGTCCCGTGGGATCGGGGACGATGATGACGCTGTGGGAAGTGGCGGCGGAGATTTCGCGGCGCCTGGCGCGGTTATTTCGGCGGGGGGAAGATGGTCGGCGTCCGGCGAATGGCGGGTCGGCGGTGTTCGACTCGGATCCGCACTGGCGGGACTTCGTTTTGTTTTACGAGTACTTCCACGGGGAAACCGGGGAAGGTTTGGGAGCAATGCATCAGACGGGGTGGACGGGGCTGGTGGCAAAGCTGATGCAGCAGAGCGGGGAGTAGGGTTGAACCGTCTCCCTCTTTAGGGCGAAGCAGCCGAAAGTTGTTTTGCGACCGGGCCGGAGCCCGGTCGTTACTCGGTTTCCAGTGCCAGTTCGGGCACCAGGACGTCCGGCATTTCGGCTCCGTAGGCGAAGCCTTTGTCGAACGCCTGGAGGTTCAGTTTCTGGAGCGCCGGCGGCACCGAATCGGCCACGGCCTGGCGGAGCGCGTCGGGATCGAGCAGATTGGCGACGGCTCCGAAGAAGCCGGTCATCACAATATTCAGCACCACTTTGCGGCCGAGTTCTTCGGCGAGGCGCGTGGCGGGTACTCCGAAGGCTTTCACGTTCGGCGGAAGCTTGCCGGGATCCACGAGCTCATTTTCGACGATCAGGATGCCGCCGGGTTTCAGTTCCGGCACGAACTTCCGGTATGCTTCCTGGCTCATGACCACCAGAATGTCGGGCCGGGTGATGTACGGATAGAGGATGGGCTCGCTCGCGAGGATCACCTGGGCGCTGGAGGAGCCGCCGCGGGCTTCGGGTCCGAAGCTTTGCGTCATGGTGGCGAAGCCGTCTTGAAAGAGGGCGTTGGCTTTGCCGATTACAGTAGCGGCGAGAATGACTCCCTGACCGCCGAAGCCGGCGACTCGAATTTCGGTGAACGGCACGGATTTCGTTATTCGCTGCAGCATGTGACCTCCGGGATGGCGTAGCGGTCGCCGAGAGTTTCCGTCATCTGGTTTTGCAGGAGCTCGAGGTAGTCGGGGCGGTCGCGATCCACGAATTTGCCGACGACGATTTCGCCGCTCCTGGTGAGGTCGCACTCGCTGGTGCGCGCGCCGTGGCGGACCTTGCTCGCGTCCTTGTAATACTTCATGGTGTCCAGGCCGTCGCCCATTTTGTTGCGGCGCTGATACAGCGTGGGGCACGGCGAAATAACTTCGATGAAACAGAAGCCCTTTTTTGCGAGGACTTCCTGCATGGAGCGGGCGAGCTGCTTGACATGATACGTGGTCCAGCGCGCCACGTAGGCGGCGCCCGCCGCTTCCGCGAGAGATACCAGGTTGAAGGCCGGCTCGTAAACGCCATACGGGCTGGTCGCGCTGATGACTTTACCGGGAGTTGTGGGGGCCGTCTGGCCGCCCGTCATGGCGTAAGTGAGGTTATTGACGCAGATCACCTTGATGTCCATGTTGCGGCGGGCGGCGTGGATGAAGTGGTTGCCGCCGATGGCGAAGAGGTCGCCGTCCCCCGAGTAGACCACCACCTGAAGCTCCGGGTTCGAGAGCTTCAGGCCGGTAGCGAAGGGAATGGCGCGGCCGTGCGTGGTGTGGAACGAATCGAGCCGCGCATAGCCTGCAACGCGGCCGGTGCAGCCGATGCCGGAAACGACCGCCACCTTGTCCAGATTGGCTTGGGAATCCAGCAGCGCACGGGTGAAGCAGTTGACCGTGGTGCCGATTCCGCAGCCGGGGCACCAGATGTGCGGCATGCGGTCCATGCGGACGAACGGCTCGACGGGATTGCGGGCGTCCACCGGTATTTCGTAGGGAATTTCGAGCGTAGCTTCGTTCATCGAACCGCCTCCTCAATGGCTTTCAGAATGGTCTCGGGCTGGTGGACCGTGCCTCCGGCGTGGCTGACCGGGATGACGCGGGCGCGTCCTGCGGCGGCGCGCTCGACCTCCTGGACCATTTGGCCCAGATTGAGCTCCGGAACGACGAAGGCTTTGACGCGAGCCGCCAGTTCAGCAATGTGCGGCGCGGGGAACGGCCAGGCCGAGATGATGCGGAATTTTCCGGCCTTGATCCCTTTTGCGCGGGCGAGCTGCACGGCGCGCTGCGCCACGCGCGATGTGATGCCATAGGAGACGACGACTACTTCGGCATCGTCGAGATGTTCGGCTTCGAAGAGAGCGCGTTCTTTGGCGATGGGCGCGAGCTTGTCGTGCAGACGGCGGACGCTGCGGTCCTGGACGTCCACGGTCATGTTGGGGTAGCCGCGTTCGTCGTGCGTGAGACCCGTGACGTGGAAGCGGTAGCCGTCTCCGGCTTTGACCATGTCGGGGACCTTGTCGGATTGCGGCTCAAAGAGGCGGAACGTCTCGGCGGGTTCTTTCGTGAAGCGGCGGGGCGTGACGGCGATCTGATCGGCTTCCGGGATCACCACCTTTTCGGTCATGTGGCCGACGCATTCGTCGAGCATCATCATGACGGGGGTGCGGAACTCTTCGGCGAGGTTGAACGCGGTGACGGTGAGGTCGAAGCATTCCTGGGGAGAGTTGGGGCAGAGGGCGATGATGCTGTAATCGCCGTGGGAGCCCCACTTGGCCTGCATCATATCGGCTTGGGCCGGCAGGGTGGGGAGTCCGGTGGAGGGTCCGCCGCGCTGCACGTTGACGAACACGCAGGGCGTTTCGGTCATGGCGGCGTAGCCGATGTGCTCCATCATTAAGGAGAAGCCGGGGCCGGAAGTGACCGTGAAGGCTTTAGCGCCGCCCCAGACCGCGCCTTGTATGGCTATGGAAGCGGCGAGCTCGTCTTCCATTTGGATGAAGATGCCGCCGACCGTGGGGATGCGCCAGGCGAAACGTTCGACGACCTCGGTTGAGGGCGTGATGGGGTATCCTGCGGAAAATCGCGCACCGGCTGCGAGTGTTCCCTCACAGCAGGCGTGATCGCCGTCGAGAAAATGGACACCGGTGAGTACACCTTTGGGGTCAGCGTGCATAACGAGCTCCGAAAATGGCGAAGTCGGGGCAGTACATGCCGCAGAGGTCGCAGCCGCTGCATTTCTCGGCATTGACTACCTTCGGCGGGTGATAGCCCTTGGAATTGTAGGCGGGTGAAAGAGATAAGACCTTAGTGGGGCAGAATTCCACACAGAATCCGCAGCCCTTACAATGCTCGGCGGTGATGGCGACGAAGCCTTTGGCCATAAATCGCTCCTCTGTTGAGATCGCCGAAAGAGGAGCACGCGACAGGCCAAAGAGGATAATCAGGGCAGAATAGGTGAAATTGGGACGGGCGGCCTCCTGGAAGGAGGACCGCTGGGTATTAAGGGCGCGGAGGCGCTTGACGGCGGGGATGCCGAGGAGACCGACCGCGAGGAAGCCGAAGGAAGCCGGTTCGGGGGTGGTAGTCGTAATGGTGGCCGTGCCGAGGTTCAGGCTGACATTGTCGAGGGCGCAGTTGTTGGCGCTGTTGACGGTTGTGTCCGTAAAGACGACCCTGGTGGACGTGCTGGTAGCGGTGAAGTTGAGGGGCACGCCGAAACCCCACACGCCATCGTTGGAAAGGTGTTGTTGACGGAGTTGATGAGGTTGTTGGAGGCGTCGAAGACCGCAACGTTGTTGCGCTGGTCGCAGACCCCGCACCCGCTCTGCTGGGTGGTCAGCTCATAGGTGAAGTTGTATGCCTGGCCGATGACGGTGTCGAAGGTTTGCTGGAGGGTGCCTCCGGTGCTTGCGAGGTGGCCCCAACTGATGTAGTAGCTCCCGTCGGCAGGCGCGATGACGTCCTCAGAGTCCTCGTAAAGCTGGGTGCCAGTACAAGTGCTTGCATTGTTGATCCAGCCGGTAACAAACGGGTCGTTGCAGCCCAGAATCTGGCGGATGGGAGCCCCGCCGGGGGATTCGAAGCTGCCGTTGGTAGCCGTTCCTGTGACTGAAGGACGTGTTCTTTACAGCCCCCGAGCACCAGTACTCGCGGGTAGTACCTAGGTTTTGGATGCGGCGTTATAAAAGCTGGCTCCGAGGATCAGCAGGCCTCCGGCGATTGACCAGACCGCGGGTGTTTCGCCGTGGACGAGCCAAGTCCAAATCGGATTCAGGGCGGGTTCGACCATCAGCAGGGCGGAGGCTTCGACGGCGCGGACGTGGCGCATGCCGCGCACCAGACACAGGTACGCAATCCCGATCTGCACGATGCCGAGGTAGAGCAGCGCGGAAAAGTCTCTAGTCGAGATGGCGGCCGTGGGGAGCGCCATCGGCAGGGCTGCCAGGCAGGCGAGGAGATTGCCGAGGGCTACTGTGGCGGTTGCCGATTGATGCGCGCTGCCGCGGGCCAGGAAGCGCAGTCCGGTGAGCATCAGGGCGTAGAACAGGCCGCTGAGAAGCGCGATGAGGTTTCCGCGGTGCGGATCGGGGGCGGTGACGGCGGCGGGCGCGGAACCGGCGAAGAAACACGCAATGCCGGCGCAGACGGCCGCCACGAAGGCGAGGTCGCGGCGGCGTATCGGCTCGTGGAGCACGAACGGGCCGAGCAGCAGCACGTAAAGCGGCGCGGTGGATTGCAGAAAGATGGTGTTCGCGGCAGTGGTGAGGCGGTTGGCCAGGACGAAGCTGACGAGTGTGGCGGCGTAGCAGGCGGCTACCGGGAGCATGCGCAGGCTCCAGCCGCGCCGCGTTTCGGGGATGGCGGCGAGCAGGAAGACGGTCGCGATGCCGGAACGGAAGGCCGCGATTTGCCAACCGGTAAGAGCGGGCGCTTTGATGGCCGCGCCACCGGTGGAAAAGAGGACGGCGGCGGCAATCAGGAGGAGGCGTGCGCGGAGGGGTGAGGTCAATTCAATATGGTATCGGGAGCGGCTTGGAAATGTTACGGTCAAGAGATGAAATTGGCCATAGAGGCGCGCGACGTCCGGGAGGCGGCGCAGCGCATTGGAGCGCTGGCGCGGCGGACTCCGGTGGTAACGAATGAGGCTTTCGACGCGGCGGCCGGCCGGCGGGTGTTCTTCAAATGCGAGAATCTGCAGCGCGGCGGCGCGTTTAAAATTCGCGGGGCGTCGAATCTGATTCTGTCGCTGCCGAAGGAGTCGCTGGCGCGCGGAGTGGTTACGTACTCGTCGGGAAATCATGCGCAGGCGGTGGCGATCGCGTGCAAGCATGTGGGCGCGCAGGCGACGATCGTCATGCCCGTCGATGCGCCGAAGGCGAAGATGGAGGCCACCCGGTCATACGGGGCGAAGATCGTCACTTACGACCGTTTCACGGAGAGCCGGGAAGCGATTGCCGGAGGAATTCTGAAGGTGACCGGCGGAACGCTCGTGCCGCCGTTCGATCATCCGATGATCATGGCGGGGCAGGGCACGGCGGCGATGGAACTGCTCGACGAGGCGGGGCCGCTCGACGCGGTGCTGACACCGGTGGGCGGCGGTGGATTGCTGTCGGGGACGGCGACGATTGCGCGCGATCTGCATCCGGGAATTCGCGTCTTTGGATGCGAGCCGGAGGGCGCGAACGATACGTTTCTGTCATTCGTGGCTGGGGAACGGATTGCGGTGGCGCATCCCGATACGATCGCCGATGGCTTGCGGTCGGCGAAACCAGGCGAGTTGACGTTCCCGGTGGTGAAGAGCCTCGTCGAGCGGATCCTGCTGGTGAGCGACGACGAGATTCGCGCGGCTGTGAAGTTTCTGCTGATGAATTTGAAGGTGCTGGTGGAGCCGAGCGGGGCGGTTCCAGCGGCTGCGCTGCTGGCGGGGAAAGTGCCGAAGGAGATTGGTGCGGTCGGGGTGGTGATTTCGGGCGGGAACGTGGATTTCGAGGATCTCCGGGGCTACTGACCAGGGTGCGCCGAGAGGGCGCAGACAAGGCGGACGAGAGTGCGCAGTGGTACTCTGTCCAGCATGTGGAAGCTACTGGTACTCCTCGTTGTTTGTTCTGTTTCCGCGGCCGGCCAGACCGCGGTCAATACGATTACGGTTACGGCTTACCGCAATAGCACCGCCGCTCCGGACCTGGTGGCGTTCACCGTGGCTGTAGATGCTCCGATTTCCATGACTCGCGACGACGTGATTGCCGCGCTGCAGGGTTCGGGCATCGGCCTTGCGAACTTCCAGAGCGTGTATTCGACTTTTACGTACACGGCCGACAACCAGCAGGTGCAGCAACTGGAGTGGTCGTTCAGCGTGACGACTCCTCTCGCGGCATTGAAGGACGGCATCGCCAGCCTCGCCGCTCTCAAGCAAAGTCTTGCCAAGAGCGGCCTGGCGCTCTCCTTTATGATTCAAGGAACACAGACATCGGCGGCGGCGGCGCAGGCGCATCCATGCTCGCAGGCCGGGCTTTTAGCGGACGCTCGCGCGCAGGCTCAGAGCATCGCGGCATTGGCGACCATGCGCGTGCTGGCGGTTGTCTCGATGGCGACTTCGGTTGCGGACGTGACTCCCGGCAATTGCTCGCTGAGCGTGAAATTCGCGCTGGGGCCAGCGATATGAGAGCGCTCTTGTTGACGGCGCTGTTCGCGGCGGCGGTTTGGGCGCAGGCGGATAACACGATCACAGTTAGCGCATTCCGCGCCGCCTACCAAGCGGATACGGCGGTGGGTTCGGTGACGGTGCAAGCCCCGGCTTCGGCGAGTGCGGACGATGTGCTGGCTGTGCTTCCGGGCTCTGGCATCACTCTGGCGGATCTTTCTCCGGGGTTCAATGCGTGGTTCCAGACCGTGTCACCCGGTTCCTCGACGGACGGGGGAGGGTTCCCGTGGACGTTCGCGCGGACGGCGCCGATTGCATCCATGACCACGGTGATCGCGGCTCTCGATGCTGACGCTGCGAAGGCGAAGAAGAACGGCGCAGGGTACTCGGTCGACTATTCCGTTTCGCAGAACACGCAGTCGCCGAACGCGGCTGCGTGTCCGTATGCGGCTCTGTTGAGCGATGCGCGGTCGCAGGCCACCTTGCTTGCGGCGGCCGCGGGGGTGAGAGCCGGGGACGTGGTGAGTATTTCGGACGGCAGCGACTCGGCGAGCCCGGTGGGAGGCGTTGGGGTTCCTACGGCAGCGTACGTTTACGACCCGCTTCTTGGCGTGGCGGGGAACATGGTGGCCACTATATTTACGAGCCCTCGTCCGGGTTGCTCTCTCGTTATCGGCTTTGCTCTGCTTTCGCTTTAAGAATGTGACCGGTCTGGAGACCGGTCATTACCTTTGATTCGATTTGAGGATCTTTTTTCGGAGGCGAATCGAGGTCGGGGTGACTTCGACGAATTCGTCGTCGCGGATGAATTCGATGGCCTGTTCGAGGTTCAGGATGCGCGGCGGCACCAGGCGGATGGCTTCGTCAGCGGTGCTGGCTCGCATGTTCGTGAGCTTCTTTTCCTTGACGATGTTGACGTCCAGGTCGCTCTCTCTCGCGTTCTCGCCGACGATCATGCCCTCGTAGACTTCGGTTCCCGGGGTCACGAAGATTTCTCCGCGCTCCTGAAGATTGAAGGTCGCGTAGCCGGTGACTTTACCGGGACGATCCGCCACAAGTGAGCCGGTGGGACGGCTCGGGATTTCGCCCTGCCAATCGATGTAGCCGTGGAAGAGCGAGTTCATGATGGCGGTGCCGCGCGTGTCGGTCAGGATTTCGCTGCGCAGGCCGATGAGGCCGCGCGAGGGGATGTGGAACTCGAGGCGAACGCGGCCGGAGCCGTTGTTGATCATCTTCGCCATCTTGCCCTTGCGCGAGCCGAGTTTCTCGATTACTACGCCCAGGAAACTTTCCGGGCAATCGATGACCAGGAGTTCGACCGGCTCCTGCAGTTTACCTTCAATGGTGCGGGTGAGGATCTCGGGTTTACCCACCATCAACTCGTAGCCTTCGCGGCGCATCATTTCGATGAGAATGGCGAGCTGCAGTTCGCCTCGTCCCATCACCTTGAACGTGTCGTGGCCGAGCTCTTCCACGCGGATGGAGACGTTCGTCAGCAGTTCGCGGTCGAGCCGCTCGCGCAGGTTGCGTGAGGTGACCCACTGACCCTCGCGGCCGGAGAACGGCGATGTGTTAATGGTGAATGCCATCGCGATGGTGGGCTCATCGATGTGAATGGGCGGCAGAGCCATCGGATTTTCGGCGCTGGTGACGGTCTCGCCGATGGTGATGCCTTCCACGCCTGCGATCGCCAGAATGTCGCCGGGGCGGCCCGTGGTTTCGTCCACGCGCTTCAGACCTTCGAACGAATAGAGCTTGGTGATTTTGGTGTTCTGCATCGAGCCGTCGCGCTTGGCGATGGCGATGGGATCGGTCAATCTCAGAGTGCCTTCGAAAACGCGGCCGATACCGAGGCGTCCCAGATAATCGCTGTAATCGAGATTGGCGATGAGCATTTGCGGGACGGCTTCGGGGTCGCCGACGGGCGCGGGAATGTGCTTGAGGATGGCGTCGAACAGCGGCCGCAGATTGGTCGACGGGTCCTCCATGGTTTTCTTGGCGATCCCGGTCTTCGCGATTGTGTAGAGGACGGGGAAGTCGAGTTGGTCTTCGGTAGCGTCAAGGTCGATGAACAGGTCGTAAACCTCGTTGAGCACTTCCTGCACACGCGCGTCGGGCCGATCGATTTTGTTGATGACGACGATCGGCGGGAGCCCGGCCTCCAGGGCCTTTGAAAGCACGTAACGGGTTTGCGGCAGCGGGCCTTCGCTCGCGTCCACAAGCAGCATGACGCCATCGACGATCTTCAGCGCACGCTCTACCTCGCCGCCGAAATCGCTGTGGCCAGGCGTATCGACGATGTTGATCTTGACGCCCTGAAAGCGGATGCCGGTGATCTTGGCGAGGATGGTGATGCCGCGCTCTCGCTCCAGTTCATTGGAGTCCATGACGCGCTCGGCATGCTCTTCATTCTCACGCCAGATGCCGCTTTGGCTGAGCATGGCGTCGACGAGCGTGGTCTTGCCATGATCGACGTGCGCGATGATGGCGATGTTGCGAATGGTGTCGTTCGTTGTGTGGTTGCTACTCTTCATGAATCACTTCGATCGGGTTGAGTCGCGAGGCGACTCGCGCTGGGTACAGTCCGGCCAATACGGTGACGCACCACACCAGCAGCAATGCGCCTGCAAGCAGTCCTAGAGGGGGATGAAACTGGATAGTCCAGCCGAAGCTCTGCTTATTGACTACGAATATTAATAGTAGCGAAAGTGCGAACCCTAAAGCCAGTCCTATTGCCGACGCGAAGAGCGCGAGCAGCCCGGCTTCTGTGAGAATCATGTTCCGAATCTGCGCCGCGGACGCTCCGAGGTAGCGCAGAAGGCCGAGTTCGCGGCGGCGGTCGAGCACGAGAGCGAGCAGCGCGTTGGCGGCTCCGAGCATGGCGACCAGGATGGCCACGGCTTCGAGGGCCCAAGTGATCGCGAAGGTGCGGTCGAAGACTTCCATGGAGGCGCGGCGAAGCTCGGCATTGGCCGCGACGGCGAGACCGAGTCCGGCAGTGCGGCGTTCGACCTCGCGCTGCACGGTGGAGAGGGCTGCGCCCGGTGCAAGGTATATGGCCGCGTTGGTGGCGGGCTGGTTGGGCAGATATTTGAGCAGGGTGGAGTTGTCTACGATCAGGTAGCCCTGGCTGGTGGAGTAATCGTAGTAGATGCCGGCTATGGTGAGGGTGACGCTGTGATCGCCGAGCGGGATGGAGACGCGGTCGCCGGGCCGTAGGTGGAAGCGATTCGCGAAGGGCTCGGAAACGATGGCGCGGTCGTGGTGGGGTAGGGAGCGAAGGACGGCGGCGCGGTCTTCGCCGCGCAGGAAGCGGAGGCGGCCGTTGCGGCGCACGATCTCGATGTTGCCCGCGCCGAGGGTGGCGCGCTCGCCGCGAAAGTGGAGTGGGAGCGCGTGGAACAGGTCGACGGCAGCGATTCCAGGGACGTTGCCGAGGAGGTCCGGCGTCTGCGGGGGCAGCGGCGGGAATTCGCCGGCGGAGGCGGGCACGGCGGGTCGAATGTAAAGATCGGCCCGCAGTTGAATGTCGAGCCAGAGCGCGACGGTTTCGCGGAAGCTGCCGACCATGATCCCGACACTGGCCATCATGGCGATCGCCGTGGCGAGGGCGGCGGCGACGACGCTGGTGCGTGAGAGCGATGCGTTGAGGCTGCGCGAGGCGAGCAGCGTTTCGGCGCGGCGGGCGGCGAGCGCACGGATGACGCGATTGATGGCGAGAACGGAGGCGGGCGCGGCTAGCGCTGCTGCGGCGATGGCAAGGAGCGCGGCCGCATAACCGAATATCGGGAATCCGTCGATGGGAGGCGCCTGGGACGCGGCGCTCGCAAGAAGGGCGCAGATCGCGGACCATACCAGTGCCCGGCGCCAGCGAAGGCGCGCGTGAAATTCGTGCGCGCCGCGCCCCATGGCTTCGGTGGGCGCCACCCGCATGGCTTCACGCGCCGGAGCGAATGCGGATGCAAACGCCACGGCGATGCCAGTGAGAAGGCCCGCCGCGATCTTGGCGGGTGTAAGGGCGACCGGCGTGGGCCTGCTGGTGGTGAAGAGAGCGTTCACGGTCGCCGAAATCGTTTCGACTGTAGCGGCGGCGAGCAGGCGCCCGAGTGCGACTCCGATCGCCGCCCCCGCCAACCCGAGCAGCATTGCTTCGGCGAGGAAGAGGAAGAACACGGTTCCGCGTGACGCTCCCACGGCGCGCAGCACTCCGATTTCACCGCGCCTGCGCACGACGCTCACCGATATCGTGTTGTAGATCAGGAACGCGCCAACTACCAGGGAGATGTAGCTCAGCACTCTCAGGTTCCACTTGAATGCTCGCAGCATGTGCTGGTTCTCTTCGCTGCGTGCGCCGGGACGCTGGACGAGGTACGAAGGCGGGAGCACCCGGCGAATGGCGGTTTCGATGGCCGGAAAATCGCCGTCGCGCGGCACAGTCACATCGATGCGGTCGAGCTTGCCGTAGCGATTCAGAAGCTGCTGCGCGCCGGCAATGTCGATGAGCAGGAACTCGGCAGGGCCGGCATCGACGGTGCCGGCGACGGAAAGCTCGCGGCGCGTTCCGGTGAGATTCACGGTAATCCGCGAGGGATGATTGAGGCGCTCCGCTAGTGCGGATGAGAGCACAGCGGGCGTGCTGCCGGCGGCGGGCGCTTCGTCGAGGTGCGAGGTCGCAGGATTGGCAGCGGCGACGGCATCGACGCCATAGAGGGGGAAGGAGCCGACGTGGGGAATGGTGGCCTGCGCTTCGACGATAGGCGCGAAGTGGGCGGTGAGTGGAAGCGCATCGAGCCGCGCGATCCACTGTTCGTCGACACCGCCGACCGCCGAGATCTCAAGGTCCGTGGCGCCTGCGACCGTGGCGAGCGAGGACTGAAAGGATCCGGTCGCAGCATCGCCGGCGAGATCGATGGCGATGATTACGGCGACCCCGAGTGCGACCGAAAGGATCGAGAGAATGGTGCGCAGCAGGTCGCGGCGCAGCGGGCGGAGGATGAGCGTGCGGAAGAGCCTCATGCGCGTTCGATCGATTCGATGCGGCCGTCGCGCATACGGACGCGTGCGCCGGCGATGGCGGCGGCTTCCACGCTGTGCGTGGCCATCAGCACGGTAGCGCCGTAGCGCGAGGCGCTTTCGCGGATGAGGGAGAGCACTTGATCGCCGCTCGCAGTGTCGAGATTGCCGGTGGGCTCGTCGGCGATCAGAAGGTCGGGGGAGTGGACGAGGGCGCGCGCGATGGCGACCCGCTGCATCTGACCGCCGGAAAGCTGGTACGGGAGGCTCGAGGCTTTTTCGGGGAGGCCGACCCAGTCGAGGCGTTCGAGGGCGGTTTGGCGCGGGTTCTTGGCCCCGGAAAGGAGTAGGGGGAGTTCGATGTTCTCGACGGCGGTGAGGGTGGGAAGAAGTTGAAAGAATTGAAAGACGAAGCCGATGCGGTTGCGCCGGAGGCCGGTGAGTTCGGCTTCGGAGAGCGCGGAGGTGGAGCGGCCGTCGATGCGCACGTCGCCGGAAGTCGGAAAGTCCATTGCGCCGGCGAGGTTGAGGAGCGTGGTTTTGCCGCAGCCGCTACGCCCGAGGAGGGCAGTGATGGTCGCGGGTTGGAGGGCGAGGGAAACGGAGTGCAGCACCGGCACGGGTTGGCCTTCGCTCGAATAGGTCTTGGAAACGGAGTCGAGTTCCAGGCGCGGGGGCATTCGTTCTTATTTTATGGGCGGGGTTCGGGGATTGCGCAGCCCCGTTCACCATGGAGACACAGAGGGCGCTTAGAGGGCACAGAGAAGAGGGGGAAAGGGCTGTTGTCCACGGAGGACTCCATTCGCCTTTCGATGCACCTTTTACCGCTTCCTTACGGTCTCCTTACGGTCGCGGCTCCGTTAGCAGCATCAACCACTTACGGAGCCGTGACCGTGAGGGAGCGGTAAAAGGTGCCGGGGATTCGAGTGCCTTTCGACGCAGAGGTTGGCGTTCTCTGTGATCTCTCTGAGACCTCCGTGTCTCTGTGGTGAGATTTCACCGCCGCTCCCCAAAAAACAATTCCCACGGCAAATGTTTTCTGCTATTCTATAATCGCTCTGGAAACCGACAATCCGCGCGAGGATTATGGAAACAGCCGCACAAGGCAATCTGACTCGCGATGAAATGGAAAGCAGACGTCTGCTGGCCGCTGACGACCTGCAAAGGGGGCTCTCGCAGTCCCAAGTCGCACGTAAATTCGGGGTGAGCCGGACGACGGCTTCCCGATGGCACCGTGCATTGAGCGGTAGAGGCGTGGAGGCGCTGCGGAAACGCAGGGCTCCCGGCCGCCCCAGCCGTCTGAATTCCGAACAACTCCGTTCGGTCGCGGAGGTTTACCAGGCCGGACCGCGCGCGGCGGGCTTCGATTCCGAACGGTGGACCACAGCACGGTTCGCCGACGCCATCCATGCCAGGTTCGGTGTGCGGTATGATCCGGATCATGTCGGACGCATCATGCACCGGTTGGGGCTGCGCGAACGTACGCGCTCACGCCGCCGGCTGGCCGACGTGATCTACGCGCACTATGCTCCCGCTGCTTTGACGCACGCCGAAGCAACCACGGCGCTCTAAGGCGCGCGGCGGAACGGTAGCGCGGCTGCGCTCATGCGCCACGGGTGTGCCGCGCGTTCACGAACGCGAGATCTTGCGTGCTTTGAGGAGCGAACTCAGGCCGTAAAACAGCAGGATTGCGGTGCATGTGCCCGAGACCACGAGCGGCAGGAATTCGCCGGCGCGGTAGTAGTGATATCCCCGGCTGCCGCAGAGAATCGCCAATACCATGAAAAGAAAGCCGATTACCTGGTGCCAAAGGCTATGGATCGGTTTTACGACGGCGGGAACGACGTGCTTGACGAAGATCTTGCCGTGCCGGACTGCCTGGCGTTGCCACACTATTTCATCGTAACAAAAGCTTCACAGGTACCCGTTCCACCCTCATGTACGGCTGGTAAATTGCCGATACAAATAAGTGTGCGGCTTGTGAACCGGGCGGTGCTCCACTACAATCGAAACGGGTGGAGGCAGACCCAACGGGTGGAACGCCGGCGTAGCGCGGCACGTCCGCCATTAAGGGAGTATCTGTGGAAGAGCCATTGAAGCATCTCATGCAGGAATTGGGAAACGCCATCAACGATTCCCTTTCCGAATCCGACCGAATCGCGGAGGCGATCGGCGAGATCAAGAGAGCCGGCTATGACGTTTTCCTGGTGCTGGAAGCGACTATCGGCTTTAACCGGAGAGATGAGGACAGCGAGGACGAGGACGAAGAAATCGAAATTACCGAAGAGCCGCAGCCGAAGCGCACCTTCGATGCAACCGGTAAGATCAAGTTCACGTCCCAGGACCATCGCTTTCTACGCGCTCTGAAGATCGCAGTGGACGACGAGAACCGCTAAGCTCGCGCTCTGCCCAGCAAAGCCTCATAGACGTTCCACGTTTGGCGGACGGCCTTTTCCCAGGTAAATAATTCAGCTCGCGCGATGCCGCGCGCGGCGTATTCCGTTCTCAGCTCCTGGTCCTCCGTCATTCGACCGATAGCATCCGCCAGCGCCGCGGTATCTTCCGGGTCGACGAGCACGGCCGCATCGCCGGCGACCTCGGGAAGCGCGCTGCAGTTCGACGCGATCACCGGGAGCCCGGCGGCCATCGCTTCCAGCACAGGCATTCCGAAACCTTCATCGAGCGACGGAAACGCGAACACCGACGCGCGCGCGTAGAGAGCGGCGAGCTCAGCGGAGGAGATGTAACCGGTGACCGAGATGCGGGCGCGGGCGGGGCTGTTCTGTATACGTTCTAGGATCGCCCCGGCGCCATACCCACCGGACCCAGCGAGCACCAGCCGCCAATTTTTCGAAGCCGTTTCGAACGCCTCAACAAGCCGCGCTATATTCTTTCGCTTCTGAATCGCTCCCACGCTGAGCACGATGTTTTCACGCGGAGTGGGGCCGGCGCGCAGCGGACGGACGCCGTGATGAACAACGGTGACGCGCTCCGGTTCGACACCCAGCAGCTCCACAACCTGCCGCCTGGTGAATTCGCTGACGGCAATAATTGCATCGGCACGGCGTGCAGCATCGCGAGCCTGTGCGGTGAATCGCGCGCGGAATTCCGGCGTAGAGTATTCGCCGGTCATCACGAATAAATCGTGAAACGTGGCGACGGATCGCTTCAGCCGCATTCCCGGCAGCCGCTGGTTAAGGCCGTGGAAAACATCGGCGCCGCGCGGACCCAGCGGCTCGGCGAGCAGACGCCGTGAAACGTTCGGCGGCATGGTCTCCCGCAGCGCGCGCCAGAACCGGTGAGAGCGATAGCAGAAGCGGAAGCGCGTGTCCGGGTGCGCCGCGGCCAAGCCGTAAAGAAGCTCGTGCGAATAGACACCGACGCCGGTAAGGCCGTCGCCAATGCTATATGTCGCGTCGAGCGCGCAGATCAGTGGAGTTGGTATTCCCTTATTTTGCGATAAAGCGTGGTCCGTCCGATACCCAGGCGGCGGGCGGCTTCCCCGCGGTTGCCGCCGGTCGCAGTCAAAGCGGCGGCGATGGCTTGCCGCTCGCTCTCGGGGATGGTAATCACCGGGGAAGGCGAGGACCGGCGAAACTCGGGCAAGCCGCCGACGGCTTCACTGAGGCGGTGCAGGCTCTCGGGCGCGCCCGCCCTCGCCGCGAGCGCATAGTGCAAGCCGGAAGGCAGAGCGGCCTCAACCGACCCTTCGGAGTACAAAGTCGCCATCCGTTCCACGCACGTCTTGAGTTCGCGGACATTGCCGGGCCAATCGTAACTGCAGAGAAGGTTTATGGTCTCGGGATCGGGACGGACCGCGGAGTGCGGCAGGCTGCGGAGGAAGTGCTCGATCAGCAGCGGAATGTCTTCGGCGCGGTCGCGCAGGGCGGGCAGGCGGACCGTGAAGGCGTTCAGCCGATAGAACAGATCTTCGCGGAACCGGCCGGCTTTGACTTCCGCGCGCAGGTCGCGATGCGTGGCGGCGATGATCCGCAGATCCACTTTGCGCCACTGCAACGAGCCCACCGGGCGGTACTCGCGCTCCTGAACGAGGCGAAGCAGCTTGACCTGGAATTCGAGCGGCAGGTCGCCGATCTCGTCGAAGAACGCGGTGCCGCCGTCGGCTGCGGCGACGAGGCCTTTTTTGTCGGCGATGGCGCCACTGAAGGAGCCTCTCACGTGCCCGAACAGCTCGCTTTCCATGAGGGTGCCGACGAGCGCCCCGCAGTCGATCGGGACGAACTGGCCGCGCGGATCGGCGTCGTAGATGGCTCTGGCGACTACTTCCTTGCCGGTGCCGGTTTCACCCAGCAGCAGCACCGGCAGGCCGGCGCGTGCCGCTTTGTGGATCATGCGGCGGAGCAGGCCCATCTGAGGGGATTGACCGATGAGAGCGCGGGCGTGGTCCGGCGGGGCGGGCATCGAAGTTCGGGTGCGTTAATCTAGTCGCACGACGAACCCGTTTTTCTCACCCGATTCGGAGCGAATGCGCGCACTGAGGGCTTTTGCGCCATCTTCGGTGGCTTCGGCGCCTACCAGGACGCGCCATAAATCCGGTGTATCGGCGCGCTGCACGAGCTTGGCGACGCCGTAGCGGGCGGCCATGTTGGCGCGCATGCGCTCGGCATTGTCCTTATTCCGGAATGCGCCCACCTGTACCGCAAAGACTCCCGCGGGCACCACGTCAGGGACCTTGGTGACGACCACTTCGACATTGGCGACGCCGGGCCCGATCATGTCGATGGCTTTGGCCGCGGCGTGGGAAAGATCGATGATGCGGCCATCGACGAATGGACCGCGGTCAATGATGCGGACGTCGACGGATTTGGAATTGTCGAGATTCACCACCCGGACCCAGGTGTTGAAGGGCAGGGTGCGGTGAGCCGCGACCAAGGTTTCCATGTCGTAGATCTCGCCGTCGGCGGCTTGCCGGCCGTGGTAGGGGTGCCCATACCAACTGGCGACGCCCGTTTCGGTGCTGCCGACCGGCGGTGCCGGAGTTGGGACGGGTCGCGGAGGTGGAATCGTGCGATGCGCCACCCTCTTATGGTGCGCACAACCCGCGAGCGCAACCGCCACGATGCTGAGCGCGAGGACCCGTTTCATTACTATCTTGAGATTATAAAGCTTTTGCCGGAATGTGCCGATAAGAAAAGCATGGAGGAACGGCGCACGGAACCTCGCATGTTATGCGCGGATATGGTCGATATCGTCTGGCGGGAGCCTGGCGGTAAACTGCGGCGGGAAACGGCGCTGCTCGAGGACATTTCGCATTCGGGCGCCTGTTTGCAATTGGAGCGGGCGTTGCCGGTGGGCGCCGTCGTGCGATGGCGTTCGCCAGGGCAGGAGTTCCGGGGACGCGTGACGCACTGCGTGTATCGGGAAATCGGGTATTTCGCAGGGGTGGAGTTCGATGAGCGGTCTAAGTGGCGATGCGAGACGTTCACGCCCCAGCATCTGTTGGATCTGGCTAAGCTGGCTCGGTAGGGCTCGCTTTCGCCGCGCCTGCAACGCGTCGCGGTCTCGCTTCGCTCTCCCGAAATGCTCAGTTTGCGACCGGCCGGAGGCCGGTCGTTACCTATTCATCGTCGCGGAGGGCTCCTCGGCCGCTCCAACTGGCCTTTAGGAAATCTTTGTTCATGCGGGCGATCACTTCCAGGCGGATTTCTTTGGGGCAGACCGCTTCACATTCTCCGATGTTCGTGCAGCTTCCGAAGAGCTCCTCTTTTGCCTGCGCGACCATCGCCACCACGCGCCGCTCGCGCTCCGGCTGCCCTTGTGGCAGCAGGCCAAGATGCGAGATCTTCGCGCCCATGAACAGGGACGCCGAGGCGTTCGGACACATCGCCACGCAGGCGCCGCAGCCGATGCATGCGGCGGCATCCATGGCTCGATCCGAGTTCTCCTTCGGCACGAGAATGGCATTTCCGTCCGGCGTGCTGCCGGTGGAGGCGGAGATGAAGCCTCCGGCCGCGATCAAGCGGTCGAACGCTCCGCGATTCACTACCAAATCCTTAATCACCGGAAACGCTCTGGCGCGCCACGGCTCCAGGTAAAGCTCGTCGCCATCCTTGAAGTGGCGCATATGAAGCTGGCAGAGCGTAGTGCCCGGCACCGGACCGTGCGCCTGGCCGTTCACCATGCAGCCGCACATGCCGCAAATGCCTTCGCGGCAATCGTGATCGAAGGCCACCGGGTCTTCGCCCTTATCGATGAGCTGCTCATTGAGCACGTCGAGCATTTCGAGGAACGACATGTGCTCGTTGACATTCGGCACTTCGTAGCGCACCATCCGGCCCTTGTCGGTGGCGTTGCGCTGCCGCCAGATATGAAGAACGATTCGCATTACTTGTAGCTCCGTTGCGCCGGATGCACGTACTCGAATGTCAGCGGCTCTTTCACCAGTTCGGGACGATTCCCCACTCCCCGGAACTCCCAGGCGGCAGTGTACGAGTAGTGCTCGTCATCGCGCTGCGCTTCCCCGTCGGGTGTTTGATACTCCTCGCGGAAGTGGCCGCCGCAGCTTTCGTTGCGCTCCAGAGCGTCCAGGCACATGAGCTCGGCAAGTTCGAAGAAATCGGCGACGCGGCCGGCCTTTTCGAGCGATTGATTCAGCTCGTCGCCGTTGCCCAGCACCTTCACTTCGCGCCAGTACTGTTCGCGCAGCGCCGGAATCTGTGCGAGCGCCTGCTTGAGACCCTCGGCGGTGCGCGACATGCCGCAGTACTCCCACATCAGTTTCCCGAGCTCGCGGTGGAAGGAGTCCACGCTGCGCGTGCCGCGCGTTTCGAGCAGTTTCCTGGTAGTCGCGGCCACCTGATTCTCGGCGTCCTTTACTGCCAGGTGATTGGTGTCCACCTTTTCCAGTTTGCTGGAGGCGATGTAATCGTTGATGGTGTTCGGCAGGACGAAGTAGCCGTCCGCCAGACCCTGCATGAGAGCGCTCGCCCCGAGACGATTGGCGCCGTGGTCGGAGAAATTCGCTTCGCCGACTACGTACATACCGGGCACGGTCGACATCAGGTTGTAATCCACCCAGAGGCCGCCCATGGTGTAGTGAATCGCCGGGTAAATGCGCATCGGCGTGGTATACGGGTCTTCGCCGGTGATGCGCTCGTACATATCGAAGAGATTGCCGTAGCGCTCTTTGATGAGGCTTCGGCCGAGCCGCTCGATGGCATCCCGGAAATCCAGGTAAACCGCGAGCTTGGTTTCGCCGACGCCGCGGCCTTCGTCGCAGACCATCTTGGCGTTGCGGGAGGCGACGTCGCGCGGCACCAGGTTGCCGAAGCTCGGATAGCGCCGCTCGAGATAATAGTCGCGCTCGTTGGGCGGGATCTGGCTGGGCGGCCGCGGATCGTCCTTCTTCAGCGGCACCCACACTCGCCCATCGTTGCGCAGCGATTCGCTCATCAGGGTGAGCTTGCTCTGGTAGTCGCCGGATACGGGGATGCAGGTCGGGTGGATCTGGGTGAAGCACGGATTGGCGAAGAGAGCGCCGCGCTTGTGTGCGCGCCAGATCGCCGTGGCATTGGATCCTTTGGCGTTGGTCGAGAGATAGTAGACGTTGCCGTAGCCGCCGGTCCCGAGCACCACCGTATCGCCGATGTGCGATTCGATCTTGCCCGTGATCAGGTCGCGAACCACGATGCCGCGCGCTTTGCCATCGATGACAATCAGGTCCAGCATTTCGGTGCGCGGGAACATCTGCACGCCGCCGAGGCCGATCTGCCGTTCGAGTGCCTGATAGGCGCCGAGCAGAAGCTGCTGCCCGGTCTGCCCGCGCGCATAGAACGTGCGCGACACCTGCGCGCCGCCGAAGCTGCGGTTATCGAGATAGCCCGAATATTCGCGCGCGAAGGGCACGCCCTGTCCGACGCATTGATCGATGATGTTGACGCTGATCTGCGCCAGGCGATAGACGTTGGATTCACGGCTGCGGAAATCGCCTCCCTTCACGGTGTCGTAGAAGAGCCGGTAGACGCTGTCGCCATCGTTGTGATAATTCTTGGCGGCGTTGATGCCTCCCTGCGCCGCGATGCTGTGGGCGCGGCGCGGCGAATCCTGAAAACAGAAGCACTTCACCTTATAGCCGAGCTCGGAAAGCGTCGCGGCGGCCGATCCGCCGGCCAGACCCGTTCCTACCACGATGATGGTGTGCTTGCGCTTGTTTGCCGGATTCACCAGCTTCAGATTGAACCTGTGGCGATCCCACCGGGTCTCAATCGGTCCAGTCGGAGATTTCGAGTTCAGTTCCACGCGAGCGTCCTCAAGTTACTGCAAAAACCCGGCCAGCACCGCGACCGGAACGGAAATAAAGCCAATGCAAACCAGGATGGCGAATACCGCGGCGCCGGCTTTGATCTTCGGCGTGTAGCGCGGGTGCGCGAGCCCCAGCGATTGAAAGAGACTGTACAGCCCGTGATAGAGATGCATGCACAGCAGCACCATTGCCAGGATATAGAAGGCGGCGACCAGCGGGTGACTGAAGCCGGTGATCACGTTGGTTCGCACGTCCGGCATATTCGGATTGCCGCCTACGTCTTTTGTGTCCAGTCCAGGGATGGCGCCGGAAGTGAGGTGCAGCACGTGGAAGATGATGAACGCGCCGACGATCACGCCGCTCCAGCGCATGGTGCGCGCCGCGTAGGCTGACGGCACATCGGTCTTCTTCACGTAACCGATGGGGCGCGCGGCGTTGTTCATCGCCCACAGTTGCACCGCGGCGGTGATGTGCAGGATCACGGCCGCCAGCAGGATCAGGCGGATTGCCCATAGCGGGCCCACATTCGCCGGGCTGTGCAGAAACGCCGCGTAGTTGTTGATCTGTTGCGGATTCGACGAGAAGATCTGCAAGTTCCCCAGCATGTGGCCGAGCACATAGCCGAAGAGAATGATGCCGGTGACCGCCATCATCACCTTTTTGCCGATGGGCGCATCGTAAAAACGGACGGCCCGGCGCACCGGGCTGATCGCGAGTGTACTCATGTTCTATTCCTGGTTCTGGCGAGTTGGCTTCGCCAAAGCTGTCGGGTGGCGCCCTCAATCCGGGACGCACCAAGCGGGGATGGAGCCGTCAAACCAACTAGTATACGCCTAGAAAGCGTAGTCGGGCGGCTTAATCCCCTTTAGTCTCATATAAACTTCGGCTTGGCCGCGGTGGTGAGCGGTGTGCGTGAAGTAGCTCCAAAGCCACTCGAAGCCGGTCATTTTGCGCGTTCCTCCCACGGTGGCACTCAGCTTTTCGGGAGTCATGGCGGCGACGGCCTTGTTGCAGAAATCGAAGGACGACTGCAGGAACGGCAGAGCCTCATCCTTGGGCACATCGGGCTCATTCTCCTTGGGGTTGCGGACGGCCTTGAGGATGCCGGCGGGCATTTCGGGTCGCGGCAAGCCGCTGGCAGTGGCGCAGGCTCCGACGTTCGCGGCGCCGATGTGGGCCATCAGCATCCCGAAGCTCATCTCCGCGGGGTTGGGGCGGGTGTTGTAAAGCTCCGCCGGCATCGTTTTAGCGACGGCGACGGTGAACTCGCCGCTCGTCTTCCAGTGCTGCGCCAGCACGTTCGTAAAATCCTGGGCCAGCAGCGGCGCGGCGGCCAGCGCGATTAGTAACACATGTCTCTTCACTTGTTTGCCTCGGGCTATAATTGTTATCGAAATCCGGCTCAAAGAGCAACTCCAGGAGACAACTGTTGGGACCGAATCAACGCCCTCCGTCCGGCCGCCCGGGCTCCGCCATGTCGGTGCGGAGTGCCGATCGCTACTTCGAGCTGAAGAGCGAAATCCACCGCAAGCTGATCGGCGTGTTGAACCTGGAGAGGGTCTCGTCGATTCCGAAGGACCGGCTGCGCGCGGAGATCGGCCGTGTTGTCGAGCGGTTGCTAGACGACGAGCGCGTCCCGATGACCACGGCGGAGCAGACCAAGATCGTCGAAGAGGTGCTCGACGAAGTGCTCGGGCTGGGGCCGCTCGAAACGCTGCTCAAAGAGCCGAGCATCAGCGATATTCTGGTCAATCGTTATAACAAGGTCTTCATCGAGCGTAACGGCAAGCTGTCGGAAACCACCGTCCGGTTTAAAGACGATGCGCACCTGCTGCACATCATCGAGAAGATCGTCTCGCAGGTAGGGCGGCGCATCGACGAAGCGCAGCCGATTGTCGACGCGCGCCTGCAGGACGGCTCGCGCGTGAATGCGATTATCCCGCCGCTGGCGCTGGATGGGCCGTGCCTGAGTATCCGCCGCTTCGGCCGCCACGTGATCACGCAAGAGGAGATGGTGCAGTACAAGACCGTCACGCACGGGATGTTGCGGTTCCTGGCGGCGTGTGTGCAATCGAAAACGACGGTGCTCATTTCCGGCGGAACGGGCTCCGGCAAAACCACCATGTTGAATGCGCTCTCGCGGTTCATCCCGGAAGAAGAGCGCATCGTGACCATTGAGGACACGGCCGAATTGCAGCTTCAGCAGCGGCACGTGGTCAAGTTCGAGACGCGTCCGCCAAATCTCAATAAAGAGGGCGGCATCAATCAGCGTATTCTGCTGCGTACCGCGCTGCGTATGCGGCCGGACCGCATCATCGTGGGCGAGTGTCGCGGCGCCGAAGCGCTGGACATGCTGCAGGCGATGAACACGGGCGTGGAAGGCTCTATGAGCACAGTGCACGCGAACACGCCGCGCGATGCGTTCTCGCGCCTGGAAACCATGGTGATGATGGCCGACCTGGAGATTCCGACGCGCGTGATTCTGCAGCAGCTCGCCAGCGCCATCAAGCTGGTGGTGCAGGTGTCGCGCCTGCAGGACGGAACGCGCAAGATCCTCAGCATTTCGGAGGTGGTGGGCGTCGCCGACGATCGCGTAGAGTTGCAGGAGATCTTCACGTTCGAGCGGCTGGGCGTAACCGATGAGGGCAAGGTGCAGGGACGTTTCCGCGCCACCGGCGTACAGCCGAAGATCCTGGAGCGCCTGCGGGTCAGCGGCATTCAGGTGCCACCTGCGATTTTTGAAGAATCGGTTGATGTCAATCTGTGAAGCCGCTGCGCACGGAGACCGCGTTTCACACGCCGTGGTTTGAGCTGGTCGCCAAGACCATGCGCGAGGGCGAAGCGCCATTCTATTCGTTGAAGCTGCCGGATTACGCGGCCATCGTGGCGCTGACGGCAGAGCGCAAGGTGCTCACGGTCCGGCAATACCGGCCGGCGCTGGAGCGATACACATTGGAGCTGCCGAGCGGGTTGGTGGACGCCGGGGAGCAGCCGGCGGAATCGGCCGCTCGCGAATTGCTGGAGGAAACGGGATATCACGCGGAATCGGTTGACGTGCTGGGGCCGATGTTTCCCGACAATGGGAGGCTCGGCAATCGCATCTGGAACTGCTTTGCGGAAGGCGTGGTGAAGGCGGGGCTGGAACCTGAAGCGGGGATCGAGGTTCAGGCTTACGATATCGCGGAATTGCTGCAGATGACGGCGGAGGGCACGTTCGATCATTCGCTGCACGTGGCGGCGCTGCTTCTGGCTCGATTGCGGGGGAAGTTGTGATTTGGCGGCGGGCGTCACTCGGTGTCGAGCAATGGGCCCAGCGCTTCGGGGGTAATACACGGCACGGCGGTGTTTCGGAAGCCTCGCAAATCCCGAGACACGATCCAATCGCAGCGGTCCGCCGCTGCCGCGGCTGCAGTTACCGCGTCTTCAAAGTCGTGCAGCCCTACCGATAACGCGTCGCTGAGGACGGAGATATCGACGGCGGCGACACCGAACACCGAGAGCAAGATTGCGACGGTTCTCTTAGCTGCTGCGGCGCCGCGCGCTTTCTGAACCAGATAGTGGAGCGTAGTGACGGAGTGAGCGGCAATCCGGCCTTCGATTGCCCCCGTTTCCACATAGCGCCATACCAGCGAACTCGCGGCCGCATGTGGCTGCCGGTCAAGCAAAACGTCGAGAATGACGTTGGTATCCACCAGAATCCGTTTCACAGGTACTTCTTTTCCAGGTACCTGTGGTGATCTTGGATTGTGGCCTTGCGCAAGCTGCCTCGCAGTGCGCGCAGTGCGGGCGTTGCGTCCATCGACTTCGGGTTCGTGACCGCGGCTAAGTAGGTCTCTACCATTTGTGAAATCGAAACGTTTTGCGCCTTCGCATAGCGTTTGGCGCGGGCAATCACGTTATCATCCACGCTCAACGTCAACTTGGCCATATACGTATTCTAGCAACGCAGATGCACGTGCACACCATCGCGGGCCGCCGTCGGGTCGTCCGGCCGTGCCCTGCGCTATACTATTTTCAGACCTTCCGGTCCTTTATGCCGCGCCGTCTGGGCCGGAAGCTGATGCTCTCGATCACGGTGATCGTCATCATCGTGGCGGCGGTTTCCGGGCTCGTCAACATCAAAACTCAAGAGCAGCATTCGCTCGCCACCATGAAGCTGGGCGCCGACCAGCTTTCTAAAGCCATCACCAGCGCGACGTGGCACGCCATGCTGGACGACCATCGGGAAGCCGCTTACCAGGTGATGCAGACCATCGCCGAAAAGCAGGGTATCGATCGCATCCGCATGTTCAACCGCGGCGGGCAGGTGATGTTCTCGACCAATCCCGAGGATCGCCCGGCGTCCACTCCCTTCCAACTCGACCTGAATTCGCGCGTGCGCATTTTTCAGGCGCTGGACGGGCACCGCCGCCTGGAAATGCTCACGCCGATCTATAACGAGCGTTCGTGCAGCAGCGCCGAATGCCACGCGCACCCGGCGGGCGTGAAGATCCTGGGTGTTCTGGACGTCGCCCTCAATCTGGAGAGCGTGGACCGCGAAGTGTCCTACATGAAGGTGCGCGTGCTCCTCGTGACGGGCGTCGAAATCACGCTGATCAGCATTTTCATCATTATCTTCACGCGCCGCTTTTTCGGGCGGCCGATTGAGAGCCTGATGGCCGCGACGAGGGCGATCCGGCACATGGAGCTCGACCGCCCGCTGAAGTTCGTGAGCGGCAGCGAGGAGCTCGACGAACTGGCGCGCTCCTTCGACCTGATGCGCGAGCGGCTGCGCACGGCGCTGGCGGAGATCAACGAGTTCACGCAGAAACTCGAAGCCAAAGTCGAGGAGCGCACCGAGCAGCTCAAAGCCGCTCAAAAAAAGCTGGTGCAGAACGACCGGCTTGCGTCGCTCGGCCAACTCTCCGCGAGCGTTGCGCACGAGATCAACAATCCCGTGGCTGGCGTCCTGAATTTATCCATGCTGCTGCAGCGGATGTTGAAGGACGACGGCGTTCCTCCCAACCGAATCGAAGAGTTTCGTAAATACCTGGGGCAGGTGATCAGCGAAGTAACGCGCGTCGGCCGCATCGTGTCGGACCTGCTGGCGTTTTCGCGCCGCTCCAAGCCGCAGCGCGCGCCGGCCGACCTCAACCGCATCGTGACGATGACGTTATCGCTGGCGCAGCACAAGATGAAGCTCAGCAATGTCGCCGTGGAATCGCACCTTGCGGAGGCGCTGCCCACGGCGCCCTGCGACCAGTCGCAGATCCAGCAGGTAGTCCTCAATCTGCTCCTCAATGCGGCCGAGGCGACACAGACGAAGTCCGAGCGCCGCGTCGAAGTCTCCACCACGGCGAGCGGTGGGTGCGTGCATCTCACGGTGTCGGATAACGGCGAAGGCATCCCGCCCGAGAACCTGGCGAAGATCTTCGACCCGTTCTTCACCACGAAGAGTGAAGGCAAGGGCGTCGGGCTGGGGCTCGCGGTTTCTTACGGAATCATACAGGCGCACGGCGGCGACATCGAAGTGAAGAGCAAGCCGGGAGAAGGCGCCGCATTCACGGTCTCATTGCCGCTGGAGCAATCGGCGTCCGCAGCGGCCGGGACCGGATGAAGTATCTCTACGTGGGCGCTCTCGCGGAAGTGGAACGACCCGCGTTGACGGCCATCGGCGAATGCGCTGCCCGGCGATTCGGAATGCAAGTGCGGGAGATCGCGCTGCCGTCGATCGATTTCGCGTTCGACGCCGGGCGCAAGCAGTACGCGTCGACTGAGGCGCTGGAGCTGGCGGCGCGGATGTGCCCGCCGGACGCAGCGAAGCTTCTCGCGGTGACGGAGCGCGATCTGTTCGTGCCCGTTTTGACGTTTGTGTTCGGGCAGGCACAGTTGGGCGGACGCGCGGCAATCGTATCGCTGGCGCGCCTCCGGCAGGAATTCTATGGCCTCCCGGCGAACCCTCCCGTTTTTCTGGAACGCGCGCGCAAAGAGGCGCTGCACGAACTCGGGCACACCTTCGGCCTTGTCCATTGCGCGACGGAGACGTGCGCGATGTCCCTGGCTACGGGCGTCCGGCATATCGATTCGAAAGAAGCGGCATTCTGCACGCCCTGCGGCGCGCGTCTGGTCCGCCATCAGGTGAACTCATGAAACTCCACTGGCAGATTCTGGTTGTCGATGACGAAGAGGTGATGTGCGAATCGCTGGCCGCCTGGCTGCGCGAGGATGGATACACGGTCGATACGGCGTCCAGCGGCCGGGAAGCCGTGACTAAAGCGGCGCACCGCGATTATGCCATTTACTTCATCGACCTGAAAATGCCCGGCGGCATGGACGGCATCGAGACCATGATGCAGATCCGCAAGCAGCGGCCGGACGCTTCCATCATCATCATCACAGCGTACGCAACCGTGGACACGGCGATCACCGCGATGAAGGAAGGCGCGCAGGAGTATATCGTCAAGCCTTGCAACCCGGAAGAAATCTCGCTGCTGGTCAGCCGCATCGTGAAGGTGAAGAATCTCCAGCGCGAAAACTCGATACTCCGCAAGAAGCTCTCGCGCCAGTACGTGTTTCACGACATCGTCAGCAAGAACGCGCGCATGCAGCAGGTGCTGACGCTCGCGCAGGACGTCGCGAGCCTGCGCAGCACGGTATTGATTCAGGGCGAAAGCGGCACGGGGAAGGAGCTGGTGGCGCGTGCGATCCACAATTCGGGCGATCGCGCGTCCCAGCCGTTTGTGGCAGTGTCCTGCGCCGCGCTCGCCGAAACACTGTTGGAGAGCGAGCTATTCGGCTACGAAAAGGGGGCGTTCACGGGAGCCGCTCAGCAAAAGCGCGGGAAGTTTGAGATGGCGGACGGCGGCACGATCTTCCTTGACGAGAGCGGCGATATTTCGCCGAAGCTGCAAGTGGACCTCTTGCGTGTTCTGCAGGATCGCGCGTTTTACCGCGTCGGCGGTTCGGAAGAGGTGCGCGTGGACGTCCGCGTGATTGCCGCGACGCACGTCAACCTGCAGCAGGCGGTTGCCGAAGGCAAGTTCCGCGACGATCTGTTCTACCGTCTGAACGTAATCGAGGTCCGCATTCCGCCGCTGCGCGAGCGCAAGGACGATATTCCGATGTTGGCGCGCCACTTCATCGAACGGCTGGCGCATGAGTTGGGCAAAGACATCAGCGATCTGTCGGAAGGCGCCCTGCGCTCGCTCTTGGACTACAACTGGCCCGGCAATGTGCGCGAACTCGAAAACGCCATCGAGCGCGCGATGGTGACCTGCCGCGCGCGGCAACTCGGCGAGGACGACTTTGCGTTTCTCACGCAATCGACGGCCGCCGCGCAGTTCGCGATTCCCGCGGGGATGACGATTGAAGAGATGGAAAAGTTGTTGATCGTAGCCACCCTGGATCGCACCATGGGCAACATTAAGGAGTCCGCGCGCGTCCTCGGCATCGACCGTTCGACACTGTACGAAAAAATCAAGCGCTACAACATACAGAGGTAAGTACCGGCCTCCGGGCCGGTACGTAACCTAAAACCGCAGCTTGGTGTTGAACTGCAGAATTCTTCCCGAGTTCACTTGCGAGTTCATGGAACCGAAGGCCGAACTGGTCACCGAAATGTTCGGCGACGCGAACTGCGTGTGGTTGGTGATGTTCAGGGCGTCCACGGCGAACTGTAGCGCCACCCGCTCATGCAGACGGAAACTGCGCTGCAGGCGCACGTCCCAGTCGCGCACCGGGTCATTGCGCAGCGCATCGATGTACTGCGGAAAGATGCGCGCCTGGTACGTGCCTGGTTGCGCGGCGGAGCGTCCCTCCAAGCCCACGAACGTCGAAGGCGGAGCGGTGGACCCTGTCCACACAGCGGACCGGCTGTACCACTGATTGATATCGGCCGCGTGGGTCTGGTCGTGATTGAGCGCCTGTACCACCTGGTCGATGCTGCCGTAGTAGAACAGGTTGCCCCAACTGATCAGCGCGCCTGTCTGATAGGTGTAGATCCAGCTTGCCGTCCAACCGCCTGCCACATGGTTCAAAACTCCGTGCGTCAGCCACTGCCGCCCCTTGCCGAACGGCAGTTCCGCGACCGTGCTCCACACGATCCGGTTCGGCCGGATGCTGGAGTTCAACTGCCAGCTCGGCGTATCGTCGAACTGGTCCGGGAACCACTGCTGGCGTCCCCACATGTGGGCGTACTGAACATCGGATTGAATTCCCCTGGAAAGGCGGCGATGGTACACGGCGCGGATTTCGTTATCCACCACGTGGGTTCGCAGCGCGTTCGCCTGGCTGAGGCCGAAGCCCGCGTTGGGGAATGCGCGCAGCAGCTGTTGCACCTGCAGGGTTGTGGAATTAAAGATCCCCACCGTGCTCAGGTAATTGTAGAGCTGCGGGTCGGAGGTCTTTATGGCCGGAAGCGCGGAGAGGAACGGATTCGGCACGGTCGCCTTCATGGCGTTATCGGTGGCCGCGCTGAAGCTGTCGGTGAAATTCCAGTATTTCGCCGGCAGCGCGCTGAGCGAACGCGTCGAAGGCAGCGACGCGTAGCCGCCGTTGTACGACACTTCCACCATGTCGTTGGCGAAAATCTGCCGCTGCACGCCGAGCGAGTACCGCTGCTCCTCGGTGGGCGAATAGCCGCGCGGATAATAGGTGAAGCCTTGCCCGTCGAGAATCCCCGAGCCGAGCGAGTTGGCGAGCGGCGAGACGAATCGGGATCCGCTGGCCAGCACAGGGAACGGATTCTGCATGATGTTCACCGGTCCGAGGTTCGCAGCCGGGCCGACGCCGCAGCAGAATGTCAGACCGTTGTCGGTGCTGATAGTGGTCGATGTGGTCTGGCTGTAGCCGATCTGGCTGGGGCGGCTGCTGGAGGCGCTCAGCGCGTTGTACGTATCGCTATACCAGCCGGTGCCGAAGCGAATGACCGTCTTCGGATTCAGTTCGTAAGTGGCGCTCACGTTCGGCAGGAAGCGCTTCGTGCCGCTCGTGTAGTTGCTGTACTTCTGTCCGAGATACGTTACGCCGCCTGCGAGCGCGAACTGGTTCGCCGGCATGCCCGCGGCGAGCGTCTGCACGGCCGTGTTCCCGGCGTTCGCGGGATTGGAGAGCAAACTCGCGTAGGTCGATTGCACGGCTGAAGCGTACGGCGGAACGTAGCTGAAATCGTACTGCCCTTCGAGTCCGCGATTGTAGCGCTCGCTGGTGCCCGCCTCGTGCTCGAAGCGCAATCCGAAACCCAGGCGCAGGCGCGAGGTCACGCGGAAATCGTCCTGCACATACGCGCCCTGATACGGCGTGCTCCAGAAGCCCGTGTCGTTGGTGTCCAGCGTGACGGAATTCGGAAGCCCCATTAGGAACGACGCATATCCCAAACCGGTTGTCGATGCGGTAGTGGTGTTGTCCGCCTGCCGGTCATACGTGTTGCTGAACTGGTAATACCCGGTGGCGTTGCCGAGCGGATTCACCGACGCATATTGGTAACGCCGAATTTCGACTCCGTACTTGAGCGTATGCCGGCCCTTGATGGTGGTCATCTTCCCGGCGAGTTGTTCGGTGGTGCCGCGCTGATTCAATCCCGGCGCCCCGATGAAACTGGTGGAAGCGGCGTTCGCCATGCCGGCGATGTTGATCCACGGCAGCACGTCCTGCCCGAGGATCGCCGCCTTCTGGTCGATGTAGCTGGGCAGCCCTACGGCTTGCGCGTTGTACTTGTAGTCGATCGGCTTCTGGTCGCCTTCGGAGTATTGCGTGATGCTGGCGACAACGTCGAGCACATTGCTGTTGTTCAGCGTGTAAGTGTATTCCAGGCTACCGCCGCGAGTCGGACGGTAGAGACCGTTGCTCTCGACGCCCTTGAGCGGCGTGTCGTGCGCCCAATCGTATTGATCGGAGAGCCGGCGGTTGTAATACCACTTGCCGTTCAGACGCTGTTTGTCGGTCACTACGACGTCGTAGCGATTCACGAAATCGGGGAACCAATCGTTGTTGCCCTGGCTGCCGTCATAGAAGTTTTGCGAACCATCGGGCTGCACGAGTCCAGCGGGATTGTTGGGCAGCGGGTATAGCTGGTTGTAGAACTTCGTGATCGGGTTCGTCAGCATCGAAGACGGAATGACGTTGTTCGGGAACGGCGTGCGAGTCACGTGCCCGCTCACCAGCGCGGCTGTGCGCGGATCGTAGATGACGTACTGCGAGGGATTCGTGGGGACCTGCAGAAGCGCGGAGAAATCGCCGCCGCGCTCGGCTGCCGTCGGTACGCTGTAAATCGGCGTGGCGACGGGCGGCGCGAGGCTCGTGAGATGGCTGTAGGAGACGAAAAAGAAGAAACGATTCTTGCCGTTGAGCACTTTGGGTATGTATACGGGTCCGCCGACTGCGAAACCGGGAGTGCTGACGCGGCCCGATGCCTGTTCGGGAGTACCCGGAGTGATAGAGCCGTTGGCCAGCCCTGCCTGGTAGGCGAGCCGCGTGTAATGCGGAGTGGCATTCCAGCGGAACTGCTGCATCTGCCAGTAGCCGGAGCCGTGGAGCTGGTTCGTGCCTGCCTTCGTAGTCGCGCTGATGAACGCACCCACCGCGTGGCCCATCGTCGCATCGTAGGGCGATGTTTCGATGCGTATCTCGTCCACCGCTTCGGACATCGGAACATAACCCGCGCGTCCGCCATTCGTTCCGGTGACCGGGCTACCGTCCAGCAGGAATTCGTTGGTGCCGGTGCCGAGTCCGCCGGAATCGTAATTTGCGCTGGCGGCATGATCGAGGGCGCGGTTATTGTCGGGCTGCAGGCTGCCTGTGAAGATCATGCCAGCGGCTGCAGCTTGCATCAGAAACGGGTTCATGTTGCCGATGGGAAGTTGCTCGATGTCTTTTGAGTTCAGCACGCGACCGACAGACGCACTGGTGGTGTTGATGAGCGGCGCATCGGCTGTGACATCTATGCTCGTGGTGGTTTCGCCAACCTGCATGGTGAGGTCGAGAGCGAGACGGTCGCCGGTGCTGAGCTTGATGCCGGAGCGGCGCAGCGTTTTAAAGCCGGGGGCTTCCACCGCTACGGTGTAATCGCCTGGGATGAGGAAGTTGACTTCCCAGTATCCGGTGGAGTTTGTAGTCACCGAATCGGATACATTCGTTTCCGTGTTGGTGACCTTTACCTTCGCGCCCGCTACCACGGCGCTTTGCGGATCCATGACTTTTCCCGTGATACTGCCGCGGGAATCCTGTGCGAAACAGCTCAAAGTCAAGGTGATCAGCGCCGCGCAGATAAGAATGGAGTGTCGCATAAGTTTTCGCGTAGCACTGTATCAGGACCAAGCTGGTCCGCCAAGCAGTAAGGTGTGGGCAGCATGCGTTCCGCAATGGGAAACGCGGGGCCGCCTGGATTCAGCAGTTGGCTGCTGCTGATTCAGTTTTTCGGTTTAGCCATACAAAACCGGACCACTCCCCGCGGCGCCCAGACGGCCGGGTCCGTCGAACGGAAGATGGCCAACACGGGTGTACCGACTGCAGCGGCCAGGTGGGTGATGCCGGAATCGTTGCCGATGTAGAGCGAGGCGCGCGCGAGCCAGCAGGCGAGATCGTAAAGATCCGCAATCTGTGCGGCGCCCGGAAGCGGGGGGTCGTCAGGTCCGGCACACCACTGGACGGGCATGATTCGCGAGATGCCTGCGGCCATGCGGCTGAACTTTTCGATCGGCCAATTCTTGCGTGCGCTGCCGGAAAAGGGATGCATGACAGCGAAGTGTTCGCGCGCGACGTTGCAGTTGATGCGGGGCACAGGGCTGGGGTCGCAGGTCGCGAGCTCGCGAACCTGCTCCAGATAAAAGTCCGTGGCGTGCAAGCCGCAACCGTCCGGCGGGAGAGCGGAGAAAAAGGTGACCGGGAGAGAAAGCTCTTCCACGGCGGCACGGAAATCCACGCGGGAGGAGCCATACCAGGAAACGATGGAGTCGAAGCCGCGCAGTTCGTCGATGAGTTCCGCGGGTGCGAGACCCAACTCCAGCAGGTCGAGGCCGGTAGATGAGATCGCGCGCACCCGGTCGGCGAAGCGGATCAGGGGCGCGGTGGCGGCACTGGTCCACACTTCGAGGTAGCTGGTTCGTAGCGATTCGAGTGCCGGCAGGGAGACAATCACGTCACCGATCGCGCCGGGGCGAAGAATCAGGCGGCGCATCTAAACAGAACTCCGCGGCCGCGATTTATCCACACGATATGCACCGCAACGGTCCGATAACTTCTTCATTTTACGGCAATAAAAATTTGAGGAAATTGTGGCGGAAACGACATATTGGGATTGACCGCGAATTGGATGAGGCGCATAGTGGGGAAGGTTCCAAGAGGTTTGGGAAGCAGCAAGCCCGGCGGGAACGTAGCGGACCCGGAACGGTGATCCGCAGCCATAACTAGTGATAGAAACCGGCTGCGGGGAGCGAAGGGAGATCGGGCGATTTCGCAAGGGCGGACCGAAGGGCGGCAAATCCCGTAGAACGCTTCGATCCCGAGGGAGCAAAATCCCGGAGGGGAGTGGAGACGGGAGGCGCAGCTCTGGAGCTTGCAGGAAGCTTGGGCAACGGGCCTGACGCGTTGATACCGACGGCTGATAACCGGAGGCGGAGCGGATGGCGGACCGGGCACAAGATGCTTGCAGGTGGAAATGGTGAAGTAGCAGGCTGGAATCGTTGACCCGGGAATGGAGGCGCTGAAAAGCGCAGCCGTTGTCGGCGAGTGAAAAGCCGCTATCAACCGCCGGTCCCGTTTTTGGATGAGCTGCGGCGAGTTCGCGAAGCGTTAATCCGGTAGGCGGAGAAACCCGCCGGCCGGGGAGCAGAGCGGCAAAATCGTCCGGCAGCCAGAAACGCGTGAGCTCAATGCCGTGCATGCCGGTGGTGAGCGAGGTTGCGACTCTGGTCACTTGGAACCTTTTTCTTTTTTGCGGGCTCCCCGCGCCCCCCATGCGATGCTAGGGCATGGAGTTTCGCCAGTTGGAGCTATTCCTCGCCGTCATCGAGTGCTCCAGCGTCACGCGCGCCGCCGGTAAGATGAATCTCTCGCCCGGCGCGGTCAGCCTGCAACTTCACAACCTCGCTGCCGAGCTGCGGACGGACCTCTTTGTTCGTACGGGCAAGCGCCTCGTGCCGACCCCCGCCGCCTTGCGACTGGCCGAACGGGCTCGCGTCGCCGTGGCGCAGATGCGCGCGATTGAGCAGGAATTCGCCGGCGATCCGCACAAAGATCAGCTTCCCTTCCGGCTCGCGACAGGCGGCACGGCGCTGATTCATCAGCTCGGCAGGCCGTTGCGCCAATTGCGAAAGGCCTACCCCAATGTTTCGCTCGATATTACCGTCGCCCCCACTGAGGAAATGGTTGCGGGGCTTGTCGACCGGCGATTCGATCTCGCGCTCATCTCGCTGCCCTTCGCCGAGGAGCATAATCTCGACCTGATTCCGCTCTTTGAAGAGGAGTTGCTGCTGATCAAGCCCTCGCCCAACCCGGTGCGTGGCTGGCGCGTCGCCGCCATCGATCCCGTCGATTTGGAAGGCGTGTCGTTTCTGCTGTATCCGAAGCGCAGCAACATGCGGGGAATGATCGACGCGTTTCTGCTGTCCCAGGGTGTAACGCCGCGCGTGATCATGGAAGCCGACGACACGGAAGCGATCAAGAAGCTCGTAGAGACGGGCTTCGGCTACTCGATTCTGCCGGAGGTCGCGCTGCGCGATTCGCCGCGGTTCTTTCAGATCTTCCGCTTTCGCGGGACTCGCCTGGCGCGCACGCAGGCGCTGGCGATGGTCCGCAGCGACTACCGGCGGGCGCTGACGGATTCGATCGCGCGATTTCTCCACTCCGCACTGGCGGAAGCAAAACCGAAGTAGATCGTAAGATTGTGCCGACAGGAATCCTTCCTGTCGGCACGTGCCACAGCAAAGATGCCGTCGCGACGTCACCGCTTCATTGGTTCGCCGTTGCGGATGTCGTTAGTCAGCTTTACGTCGTCGACGTGCTCCCACACATCGGGCTGGGCGACGTTCGCGAACTTGCAATTCGTGATTTCTACGCCGCTGATCGGCGCATTGGCGTAGCCTCGCAGGTAGAGCGCGTATTTGCTCTTCTGACTCGTGACGTTCTCCACCACTACGTTGCGCACTACCGGCTTGAACGGTCCGCCCTCGCCTTCTTCGTAGAAGAAGTCGATATCGATCACCGCCTGCGCCACCTCTCCGACGGTCGTGTTCGCGAAGTAGATATTTTCGATGACACCGCCGCGATGCGAGTTCGTTTTGATGCGAAGCGCGCGATCCAGATGCGAGCTGTCCATCCTGTTGTTGTCGACGAAGATGTTGCGGATGCCGCCGGAAACTTCGCTGCCGATGGAAACCCCGCCGTGCCCGTCCTTCATTTGGCAGTTTCGGACGACCACGCCGTCCGTCGGCACATTCACGCGGCGGCCGTCGCGATTGCGCCCGCTCTTGATCGCGATGCAGTCATCGCCGGTGTTGAAGACGCAGCCTTCAATCAGCGTATCGGTGCAGCTTTCCGGATCGCAGCCGTCGTTGTTCGGTCCGTGGCTATCGATCTTCACGTTGCGCACGGTGACGTTCTTGCACAGCACGGGATTGATTTCCCACATCGGCGAGCGCTTGATGGTGACGCCCTCGATCATCACATTCGTGCAGCGGTACGGCTGGAAAAAGTTCGGGCGCAGGTAGTGGCCTTCGCCAAAGATGCGGTCCTTCACCGGAACATCTTTTTCGCCCATCTCGACGATGGCTTTGCGGTCCGGTTCGGCATTCATCCGCGTGCCGCGCTTCCAGCCCCACCAGTTTTCCTGGCTCGCCTGGCCGTCCAGAGTGCCCGCGCCGGTCACCGCGATGTCCGTCTGCTCCCAGGCGTAGATGAGCGGCGAATAGTTCATGCACTCGGTGCCTTCGAAGCGCGTGTAGACGATCGGGTATTGCTTCGTGCCGGTGCTGAACAGCAGCGTGGCTCCTTCGGCGACGTGCAGATTCACGCGGCTCTTCAGGTGGATCGCGCCCGTTTCATAACTGCCCGCCGGGACAAGCACGGTGCCGCCGCCGGCCTTCGCGCAAGCGTCGATGGCCGCTGCGATCGCCTTGGTGCAATCCTGGCCGGCTGCCGCCCCGTGTTTGGTGATATCGAATGTGCGGTTCGGAAATTTCGGAGGCTGAATGCGCTTCAGCAACGCCTTCATGCGGGTCTGGCCGTCGCTCTCGGCGGCGCGGACCTTGCGCAGTCCGCTGGCAGCCGCCATGCCGCCGACAAACATTCTTCGAGTGATCACATTCGCAATGTAGCATTTCAGATCGTTTAGTTCGTTTAAACGGTCTGTTTATGAAATACGGCTTGACTGCCCATTTACAACCACCTTACAGTTGGGGTTAAGAGGACTCTTCGGGGCTTTACACACTGGCGTCGTGCGTTCCACGTGTGCCTGGCCGCATCCGTGAGTAAGGCAGTGAACGACAACAAACCCGCGATCGTAATCGAAAAATTTTCCCTGGGCGTAGGCGACCGGTTCGCCCACCAGGCCAAGGCGCAACTGGAAGCATGCCGCCAGGCTGAGGCTCAGGGAGTTGTAGTTGTTCCCGTTTGGAATAAGAGCAACCGCGAGCATGTGACCGTGGGCAGCGAACCGGTCAGCGTGCGCGCCGCCGCCGATGCCGCTGTGCGGGAACTCGGTTGGAAGCACGGCTATTACGTGGATGCAGACCACATCAACCTGAACACAGTAGACCGGTTTCTCGCGCCGAGCAATTTCTTTACCCTCGACGTCGCCGACACCATTGGTAAACCGGCGGATCAGTCCGAATTGGCTTCGTTCCTCAAGAATCACCCCGAACTCACGGCCACCGTCGAAATCCCTGGCCTCGACGAGCCTGTACACCTGACGCGGGAGACTGCCGGGAAGGCGATGAGCAAGTATCTCGCCGCGGTGAAGGACGCGGGACGCATCTACCGCCATATCGCGGCCGCGAAGCCGGACGGGCGGTACGTCACTGAGGTCTCTATGGATGAGACGGACTGCCCGCAGACTCCGTCGGAGCTGCTGCTGATTCTTGCTGCCATAGCCGACGAGAAGATTCCCATTCAGACCATCGCTCCCAAATTCACCGGTCGATTCAATAAAGGTGTCGACTACGTGGGCGACGTGGAGCAGTTCGAGCGGGAGTTCAATGCGGATCTCGCTGTGATCGCGTTCGCGGTGGAGCGCTACGGTCTGCCGCAAAGTCTGAAGCTGAGCGTGCACTCGGGAAGCGACAAGTTCTCGATTTACGGTCCGATTCGCCGCGCGATTCGCCGCACCGGCGCCGGATTGCATGTCAAAACCGCGGGCACCACCTGGCTGGAAGAGTTGATCGGCCTCGCTGAAGCCGGTGGCGAGGGGCTGAAGCTGGCGCAGGAGATTTACGCCGATGCGTACGATCACCTGCAGGAGCTTTCGGCGCCCTACGCGAGCGTCATCGATATTCATTCTGACGAGCTGCCGACGCCCACGCAGGTCAATGGCTGGACGAGCGAGCAATATACAGGCGCGCTGCGGCACGACCAGAAGAATCCGTCGTTCAATCCGCACTTCCGCCAGTTGCTGCACGTGGGATATAAAATCGCCGCCAAGAAAGGCGATAAATACACCGGGATGTTGCAGGCTTACGAGCCCATCATCTCCAGGAATGTGACCGAGAATCTCTTCGATCGTCACATTCGGCCCATCTTTCTAACGACTGATTAACCGGATGCCGGGTCGTACCCAAATTCGCTGCGCTTTGCTGATAGCGGCGGCACTGCCACTGGGCGCGCAGGTCACGGTCGCCGGCGATGGATCTGGCGATTTTCGTACGGTGCAAGCGGCCGTGGACGCGGCGCCGGCGGCAGGTAGCGCGATTCGCATCCGGGCCGGCGTTTATCGCGAGCATCTGACCATCGGCAAGCCGCATATTGCTTTGATCGGGCTGGGCGCGAAACCGGCAGACGTGGTCCTCATGTACGATTTGAGCGCCGGAACCGCCGGGGGAACCACCAAGTCCGCGAGCACCACCATCTCGGGTTCGGACTTTCTGGCTGAGAACCTGACCTTTGAAAACAGCTTCAGCCGCAATAAGCCGTTGACGCAGGAAGGGTCGCAGGCTGTTGCCGTGAAGGTGACTGGCGATCGCGCGGTTTTCCGCCGCGTGCGCTTTTTGGGATTTCAGGACACGCTGTATGCCAACGGAGCGGGCGCGCGGCAGTATTTCGAAGACTGCTATATCGAAGGCAATGTCGATTTCATTTTCGGCAACTCCCTGGCGTGGTTTGAGCATTGCGAAATACACGCGCTGGCGCATTCGCAGATCATGCTGACGGCGCAGAGTAAATTGACAGCGGAGGAAAAGAGCGGCTACGTGTTCGATCACTGTCGCGTGACCGCCGGGCCGGGCGCGGACCGAATCTGGCTCGGGCGGCCGTGGCGTGCCTATGCTGCCGTGACCTTCCTGCACACCGAACTGCCCGCCCAAATTGTGCCCGCCGGCTGGAGCGAATGGATGCACGACGGCAAGCCGTCGCTGCCGACGGTAAGCTACGCCGAATTCGATTCGCGCGGCCCGGGCGCCAACCCGAAAGCCCGCGATCCTCACTCGAAACAACTGACGGCCGCCGAAGCAGGCCGCCTCAACCCGAAATCGTTCCTGGCGGGCGACGATGGTTGGGACCCCACAGGAGTCCGTCCGTGAAGTACGCCTTATTCGTTCTGCTCACCCTGCCCGCTTTCGCGCAGGACACGCGCACGGTGGTTGAGCCCTCGATTCCGCCGAGCTGCACCGTTTTGCCGGCGAAGTTGCCGAAACATTTGAGCGACGCCGACGAATCCAAGCTCGACACGGCGCGCATACAGGAAGCGCTGGACCATTGCAGCGCGGGTCATGCCGTGGAGCTGAAGGCGGATGGGGAAGCGGCTTCGTTCCTTTCCGGTCCGCTGCAGCTGCGCGCCGGAGTGACTCTGCTGGTGGATGCTCATGTGACGCTGTATGGGTCGCGCAATCCCCGCGACTATGACATCACGCCGGGCGCGTGCGGCACCGTTGACAAGGGCGGCCGCGCGTGCAAGCCGCTGATCGGCGGAACGGATATCGCCGGCGCCGGAGTTATGGGCGAAGGCGTCATCAATGGACGCGGTAATGCCAAGTTACTGGGGCAGAATGTCTCCTGGTGGGATCTTGCCCAGGAAGCCAAGGTCAAGAACCTGAATCAGAACTGCCCGCGCATCCTGGTGCTCAACCACGCCGATAACTTCACGTTATATAAGATCGAGCTGAAGAACTCGCCGAATTTTCATGTGTCTTACAACGGCGGTAATGGATTCACGGTGTGGGGAATTGTCATCGACACGCCGAAAGCGGGCCGGAATACAGATGGCGTGGATCCGGGAAACGGATCGAAAAATATTACGATCACGCGGTCGTACATCAACGCCGGCGACGACAACGTGGCGGTGAAGGGTGGCGGGACTGCGCCCACCGAGAACATCACCATTTCGCACAATCATTTCTACGCCGGTCACGGTGTCTCCATCGGCAGCGAAACGTATGCAGGCGTGCGCCGGATGCTGGTGCAGGATCTTTCGATCGACGGCGCGGATAACGGTATCCGTATTAAGAGCAACGAAACGCGCGGCGGCGAAGTCAGCGAGATCCGCTACGACGATGTCTGTATCCGGGACACGAAAAACCCGATTTTGATGGACACGCATTACTCGTTCGCGGGCACGCAGGCGAACCGGATTCCGCGATTTACCGGGATTGTGCTGCATGATGTCCGCATAGAAGGTCCGGGAAAAATCACGCTGGATGGTTTCAGCCCCGAGAATCTTTTGGGTATTACTTTCGACGGGGTAACTGTTAGTAACTTAACTCAGACGAAATTTGTTGCGCATTACGCGTCGGTCACGGTAGGTCCGGGACCGGTGAACTTCCGCCCTTCGGGGGATGGGGTTACTGTAAAGGGAGAAGCAGGCCATGGGAGTCTCGCAGCCTGCACGAGTAAGTTCGTGCCGTTACCGGCACGTTAGACAAGCTTCAGGAGTAAGTATGAGAATCAGCCGAGTTGCTGTAAGTGCAATATTATTTTGCGCGGCGGCATTCAGTCAGGAATTCCGCGGCACCATCAGCGGCGCCGTTATTGACGCCAGCGGCGCCGGAATCGCGGGCGCCAAAGTAGTCGCCACGGAAACGCACACTGGCTCTAAAGTGCAAACCGTGTCCGAAGCGACGGGACAATATACCCTCCCCTTTCTCGCACCGGGAGATTACGATCTCACCGCCAGCTTTCAAGGGTTTAAGGAATTCGTTCAGAAGAACATTCACGTCGGCTCGGGCGATCACCCGCAGATCGATATCAAGATGACCGTCGGCGAGGCGACGCAATCGGTGGAAGTAACTGCCGATGCGCCGCTGGTGAATGCGGAGAATGCCACGCTCGGCCAGGCGATCACCACCAAGGAAGTGGAAGATCTGCCGCTGAACGGCGGCACGCCGATGATGCTGGCGCAGTTTTCTATCGGGGTGATCGCGACGGGCATTCCCTCGCTGGTGCACCCATTCGATAGCGGCGGTCCGGCGGCAATGAGTATCGGCGGCACCTCGCAACAAACCAGCGAATTGCTGCTGGATGGATCGCCGGATGCGACGTGGGACGGGCGCCAGGCTTACAGTCCGCCGCGCGATGCCGTGCAGGAAGTTCGCACCAAGGCATTTGATTCCGACGCGTCCTTCGGGCACACCGGCGGCGGCACCCTCAAGCAGGTGATGAAGACCGGAACCAACTCTTTCCACGGGACCGCCTGGGAATACAATCAGCCGAACACGCTTGCCGCGAACAACTTCTTTAACAATCGCGTGGGCACGCCATCGCCGGTTACGCACTTCAACCAGTACGGACTTACGGCGGGCGGACCGGTTTACATCCCGCACGTGATCAAAGGCAAAGACAAGCTGTTTTGGTTCTTCGCGTACGAAGGGCTGCCGGACAGCCAGCCCAACCCGACACTGCTGACGGTGCCGACCGACGCCGAGCGGCACGGCGATTTTTCGGCGCTACTTAGCCTGTGTTCGCCGGCCACCGTGGGCACCACAGGATGCGCGTACCAGTTATTCGATCCGAATACCGCGGTAGCGACCTCTTCGACGGCCTACACGCGATCGCCATTCGCCGGTAACATCATTCCCACGAATCGCCTGAACGCAATCGCCCTGAAGTATCTCTCGTTCTATCCCGAACCGAACGTCACGTCCGGTGTTGGGGCGAGCGGAGTTAACAATTACAACAGCAATGTCACGACGAACGATAAGTACAACAACGAGCTCGGGCGCATCGATTACAACATGAGCGACAGGAGCCGGATCTTCGGCGACATTCGCCGGACCGGATACTCGCAGGACAAGAACAACTACTTCAATAACGCCGCCGAGGGTTCGCTGCTGTTCCGTAACAACTGGGGCGGCACGGTCGACGAAGTTTACACCATCAATCCGACGACGGTTATGGACGTTCGCGGGAACTTCACGCGGATGGCCGAATCGCACGACCTTCCGAGCGCCGGTTTCGACCCGACATCGCTCGGCTTCCCGAGCTATGTCGCCGGGAACGCGCAGCACCTGCAAATGCCCATCATTTCGCTGAGCACTTTTCAAAACCTGGGGGCGTCCGGGGCAAATCAACTGCCCTCCCAATCGCTGCAGCTCTTCGCGGACGTGGTGAAGGTCAAGGGCAACCACACGCTCAAGTTCGGCACAGACCTGCGGCAGTATAACCTGAACGTGCAGACGTTCGGCAATTCCACCGGCACGTTCTCCTTCAACAACAGTTGGGTGCGCGGTTCCAATAGCGCCAGCTCCACGGTTGCTCAGGGGCAGGATCTTGCCGCGTTCCTGTTGGGTTTGCCGAGCTCCGGTTCCTATGACCAGAATCCGGCTGCGAGCTACTATTCGCACTACTATTCGGGATTCATCCAGGACGATTGGCGCGTGAGCCGCACGTTGACGCTCAACCTGGGCGTCCGTTACGACCACGATACGCCGTATCACGAAAAGTGGGCGCGCACGGTGAACGGCTTCGATAACACGGTTCCAAACCCGATTGCCGGCGCAGCCGTGGCCGCTTACAACAAGAATCCGAACACTCTCATCCCGGCGGGTAGCTTTGCGGTTCCGGGCGGTCTGACGTTCGCCAGCCCCAGCAACACGCAAGTCTACAGCAACAATTCAAACCGCATCAGCCCGCGCGTCGGTTTGGCGTGGAGCCCTGCGAAACTCGGCGGTAAGACGGTGATCCGCGCCGGGGTCGGAATGTTCGTGCAGCCGCTCACGATCTCGAGCTTGAGCGCGACCGGAGCCTACTCCACGAACCCGATTCAGACACAGGAAGGGTTTAGCCAGTCCACGCAATTCGTGGCCACCAACAATAACTTCATCAACATCGCGAACACGCTGGACAACCCGTTCCCGACCGGCATCGTGGCGCCCGCTGGAGCAGCGGCCGGCCTTGCGACGTTCGACGGCCAGACTGTGAGCTTCCTTGCTCCCAACCAGGTGAACCCGTACTCGCTGCGGTGGAACCTGGACATCCAGCACACGGTCGGCAGCAACACGCTGTTCGAAATCGCGTACATCGGAAATCACGCGGTGCATCTGCCGATTACGGTGACGCAGCTCAACATGGTTCCGGCGCAGTACCTCAGCACTCTGCCGACGCGGGATGTGGCGCTCAACACCACTTTGACGGGAACGGTGCCGAACCCCTTCGCGGGCTTGCTGCCGAACGCCAGCAGCCTGAACGGCTCGACCGTGGCGCTCGACCAGTTGCTCGCTCCGTACCCGCAGTATCCGGTAGGTATTGGAAGCGGCTCCTGGAGCGGCAGCACCGGCGTGCTCGAATACAACAATCCGGCGGGCAGCTCCTATTTCGAGAGCCTGAATTTGCGCGTGCAGCGGCGGCTTTCGTCGGGCCTGACGATTATCGGCAACTATATCTACTCCAAGCTGATCGAGGAGATGACGTGGCTGAATGCGACCGATCCGGCTCCGGAGAAGCGCGTTTCGCCCATCGATCACCCGCACCGCATCGTGTTCGCGGGGACGTATGACCTGCCGGTTGGCGCTCACAGGCACTACGATTTGCATTCGAAGGTCGCGAACAGTCTGCTGGGCGGCTGGGTGGTCAGCAGCACCTACATGTGGCAGATGGGGCCGCCGGTGGTTTGGATGAACGGCAGCACGACGACTCCGGGCGACTATGTGTACTTCGGCGGAGCGGGCGCGCTCACGGTGGATCCGCGGCAGGCGGGTATCACGGCGAGCGGAGCCGCAATTCCGGCGTTCAACACGTCGCTGTTTGCGACGAGCTCGACGCAGGCGTTCGCGTTCCACATCCGGACGTTCTCGACCACGTTCCCGAACATCCGCGCGGACAATATCAATAACCTCGATGCTTCGCTGCTGAAGCGCTTTAACTTCACGGAGAGCAAGTACCTGCAGCTCCGGTTCGAGGCGTACAACCTGCCGAATCACCCGACGTTCGCGGCGCCGAACACGCAGGCGAGCAGCACGAGCTTCGGCCTGATTACGTCCCAGGCGAATCGCCCGCGCACCATTCAAGTGGGCGCGCGGATTGTCTGGTAACGCCGGGCGTATAATCGGCCCATGCATCTGGAGCTACTCGCAATCGCGATCCTGATCGCCGCGGCTCCGGCCGCGGCGCAACGTGGTGGCGCGGCGCCAGGCGGAGGGTCTCCATCGCGAGACTGCGGCAGCAATGAAAACGGCCCGGGACGCGGTGCGGCAGGATTGAGCCGGGACATGCCCTGTCCCCCTTCAGTTGAGCCGTCCGCGGCCGACCCGGAAGTTCGAGCAAAGCTGGACTACGAGAAGAACCTGAGCGACGTCGCGCGCGTCGCTCAGCTTGCCAAAGAGATTCGCGAGGAATTGGAGCGCGCCGGGCAGTCGGTGGTGCCTGCGTCGTTGGTGGCAAAGTCTGAGGAGATGGCCAAGGTGTCGAAGAGAATCCACGACCGTCTGAAGACCACCTACGCCAGTGCTCCCAAGCGGTGAAGCGGCCACCGGTCTCCAGACCCTGCGGACTTACACCTCTCGTAAGCGGGCTGCGGCTTGTTCGGCGGTGATGTCGCGCTGCGGCATCGCTAACATTTCATACCCGACCAGGAATTTGCGCACGGTTGCGGAGCGCAACAGTGGCGGATAAAAGTGGGCGTGCATGTGCCACTCGTCGTGCGGCTGCCCGTCGCTGGGCTTTTGGTGGAAGCCCATCGAGTACGGAAACGAGACCTGGAAGACGCGGTCGTAGCGTGCGGTGGTGCGCTGTAGGATTTCGGCAAGGGCGTCGCGCTCTTCGCTCGATAGCGCGTCCATCGAAGCGAGATGCCGCTTCGGAAGCACCATGGTTTCGAACGGCCAAACCGCCCAGAACGGTACGACCGTGACGAAGTGCGCGTTTTCTTCGACGACGCGTTCCCGCCGCTCGAGCTCCAGCCGCGTGTAATCGCAGACCAGGCAGCCGCCGTGCCGCGAGCGATAGTCTAGCTGCGAATTCTGCTCCTTCAGCACTTCGTTCGGCACGTCGCGGCTCGCCCAGATCTGGCAGTGCGGATGCGGATTGCTGGCGCCCATCATCGCGCCGCGATTTTCAAAAATCTGCACGTAGTTGATGAAGTCGCGGCCGCCCAGATCCGCGTATTGCGCGGCCCATTGGTCCACCACTTTGCGAAGCGAGGGCACGTCCATGTTGGCGATGGTGAGGTTGTGCTTCGGCGAGAAGCAGACCACGCGGCAGATGCCCGGCTCACTTTCCGCCGTCAGCAGCCCTCCGCCGTCGTTGCTCTGCTCGACGTGCGTATCGGGCTTCAATGCCGCGAAATCGTTGTCGAAGACGAACGTGGAATCGTAGACGGGATTCCGTACGCCGCCGGCGCGCGAATTGCCCGGGCAGAGATAACACTCCGGATCGTATTCCGGCTGCGCGGCGGGGGCGGTCTCCTCAACCTGACCCTGCCACGGCCGCTGGGTGCGATGCGGCGACACGAGCACCCATTCTCCGGTGAGCGGATTCAGCCGCCGGTGCGGATCCTGCTTCCAATCGATCATGCTGTTCTCATGGTACAGGTGCCCGGCCCACCGGGCGCAGCGCGGGTGAGCGCTTTGCTACGATAAAGATTCACCCTTGATTCAAACTGTTCCAGACATCCTCGCCCGTATTGTCGCCACCAAGCGCCAGGAGCTTCTGGCGCCGGCGGATACGGCTGCGTGGGAGCGCGCGGCGGAGGCGCGGAAGGGCAGCCGGCGCGATTTTCGGCGCGCTCTCGAAACCCATACTCCGGCGATCATCGCGGAAGTGAAGAAAGCCTCGCCCAGCAAAGGCGTGCTTTCCGGTTCATTCGATCCGCCCGCAATCGCGCGGCAGTATGAAGCCGGCGGAGCCGCTGCCTTGAGTGTACTGACGGATCGCGACTATTTTCAGGGGAGTCTCGACGATCTGCAGATGGCGCGCGCGGCTGTGCGTCTGCCGGTAATCCGCAAAGACTTCACAATCGATTCGCGCCACGTGCTGGAGGCGGCCGCGCATGGCGCCGACGCCATCCTTCTGATCGCGGCGATCTTGAGCGAGCGGGAGATTCGCGATTTCCGCGATGCCGCGGCACAATACGGCATGGCGGCGCTAGTGGAAGTCCACGATGCCGGCGAACTCGAAAGAGCGAAGAACGCGGGCGCGGACCTGATCGGCGTGAACAACCGCAATCTCTCGACGTTCGAAGTGAGCCTCGATACCTCTCTCGAACTTGCGCCGCGGATGCCGAAGGGCGCGGTGCTGGTCAGCGAGAGCGGCATCCGCACACGCACGGACATTGCACGCCTGCGCGAGGCCGGCTATTCCGCATTTCTCGTCGGCGAGCATCTCATGCGGTCCGCCGATCCCGCGGCGGCGCTGCGCGAACTGGCGGCGTCATGATCGTCAAAATCTGCGGCATCACGAATCCGGAAGACGCGGCGGCGGCAGTGGCCGCAGGCGCATCGGCTATCGGATTCAACTTCTACCGGCGCAGTCCGCGATATATCGAGCCGCAACGCGCGGCGGAGATCCGCACGCCGGTGCATGTGCTGCGCGTCGGGGTGTTTGTGAATGAGCCGCGCTCGCACGTGGAAGCGATCGTGCGCACGGCGTCGCTCGATATCGCACAACTGCACGGCGACGAGCGTGCGGAAGAATATCCGGCCACTGCCGGAGTCTGGAAAGCGGTGCGTGTGACTCCGGGGTTCGACTTCACGCCGTACGAGACCTGCCCGGCGGAAGCGATTCTGCTGGATGGTCCAGCGGCGCATTTGTATGGCGGCGCGGGGATCGCGTTCGATTGGACGGTGGCGGCGAGCCTGCGGAAGCGCTTCGTGCTGGCCGGCGGGCTGGACGCTTCGAACGTGGGACGCGCCGTGGAACTGGCACATCCGTGGGGCGTGGATGCATGCTCGAAAATCGAATCGTCGCCCGGGATTAAGGACCATCAGAAGATGCGAGCATTTTTGCAAGCGGCGGCCGAGGCGCTCCGCGTATGAACTCTCAACCGGATTCCAGCGGCCACTTCGGGCCGTATGGCGGACGTTTCGTTCCCGAGGTGCTGATGGCGCCGATCGAGGAACTGGAGATGGCGTATCTGTCGGCGCGCGAGGATGCGAACTTTCAGGCCGAACTGCGCGACCTGCTCCATAATTATGCGGGCCGGCCCACTGCGCTCTATTTTGCCAGGCGCCTGAGCGAGACGCTCGGCGGCGCGCAGATCTGGTTGAAGCGCGAGGATCTGCTGCACACCGGCGCGCACAAGATCAACAACAGCCTGGGGCAGGCGCTGCTGGCGCGCCGCATGGGAAAGCGGCGCATTATCGCGGAGACCGGCGCGGGCCAGCACGGCGTTGCTACCGCTACTGTCTGTGCGCTGTTCGGCCTGGAATGCGTCGTATATATGGGCGAGGAAGACATGCGCCGCCAGCGGCTGAATGTCTTCCGCATGCGTCTGCTGGGAGCAAAGGTAGTGCCGGTGACAGCGGGCAGCCGCACGCTCAAAGATGCCATCAGCGAAGCGATGCGCGACTGGGTGACGAACGTCGGCGACACCTATTATTTGTTGGGCTCGGCGCTGGGCTCGCATCCTTACCCCATGATGGTGCGCGATTTTCAGAAGGTGATCGGCGAGGAGGCGCGCGCGCAGATGTTGGAACGCGCGGGCCGGCTTCCCGATTCCGTGTTCGCATGCGTGGGCGGCGGCAGTAATGCCATCGGTATCTTTCACGCCTTCATTCCCGATACGCAGGTGGAACTGATCGGCATAGAGGCGGGCGGGCGGGGGAACGCGCCGGGCGAGCATGCCGCGCGATTCCGTGGCGGCGCTCCCGGAGTGCTGCAAGGCGCCTATAGCTACGTGCTGCAGGATGAGAACGGGCAGATTTCCCTGACGCATTCCGTATCGGCCGGGCTGGATTATGCGATGATCGGGCCGGAGCACGCGCGGCTGCACGATCTGCAGCGCGCCGAATACGTGGCGATCAATGACGATGAAGCGCTGGCCGCGGCGCGCATGCTATCCCGTACGGAAGGCATTATCCCGGCGCTCGAAAGCTCGCACGCCGTCGCCGAGGCCGTGCGGCGCGCGCCGTCGGCCGCGGGCAAAGTATTTCTGGTAAACGTATCCGGCCGCGGCGATAAGGACGTGGACATCTATCGCGAGAATATGAAGGACCTCGACACGGAATGACGCGCATCGGACGGTTGTTCGAAACGCTGGCACACGAACGGCGTAAGGGGCTGATCGCCTACATCACGGCGGGCGACCCGTGTCCCGAACGCACGCCTGCATTGGTGGAAGCGCTGGTCCGCGGCGGCGCGGACCTGATCGAACTCGGCGTCCCCTTTTCCGATCCCATCGCCGATGGTCCGGTAATTCAGCGCGCCGGTGAGCGCGCGCTCAAGGCGGGGACCAGCATCAAAACAGTGCTCGAGATTGCCGCGCGCATTCGCGAAACCAGCCAGGTGCCGCTGCTCCTGTTCACTTATCTGAACCCGGTAGTGCGCTACGGTCTCGAAAGGCTGGCGGAAGATGCCGCCGCGCGGGGCATTGACGGCTGCCTGCTTATCGATGCGTCGGTTGAAGAGGCGCATGACTACGTGGCGGCAATGCACAAGCACGGGCTTGACACAGTATTTCTGGGAGCGCCCACGAGCACGCCGCGGCGCCTCGAACTCGTCGCCGAATTTTCGACTGGCTTTATCTACCTGGTGTCGCGGACGGGCGTCACGGGCGAGCGGGAGTCGCTGTCGTCGCAGGTTGGTCCGCTGATCGAAGCGATGCGCGGTATTACGAAGCTGCCGCTGGCAGTGGGGTTCGGCGTCTCGCGGCCGGAGCACGCCGCCGAACTCGGCAAGCACGTGGAGGCCGTGGTAGTGGGCAGCGCGTTCGTGCGCCTCATCGAACGGAACCAGAACAACCCGAACCTGGAAACGGAATTGGAAAAGTTCGCGCGCGAACTGAAAAACGGATTCGCATGACGGAAGAAGAAGCTCGCAAACAGCTTGACGAGTACCGCGTGTTAGTAGACGATGTGGATCGCCGTCTGGTGGCGTTATTGAATGAGCGCACGCTGGTGGTGCACAATATCGGCCGCGTGAAACGCGAGGCGAAACTGCCGGTCTATGAGCCCAAGCGTGAAGTACAGGTGTTCGAAAATATTACATCGTGCAACCAGGGCCCCCTGGCGGGGGATGCGATAAAACGGATCTTTGAGCGCATCATCGACGAGATGCGTTCCATACAGCGCGCCAAAATGGAAGACTAAGCATGCTCATCGTAATGCAGCAGGGCGCCACCGACGAACAGGTGCAGGCGGTGATGGACCGCATGATCGACATGGGGTTCAACGTGCATCGCTCCACGGGCGTCGTCCACACGTTGCTGGGCGGCGTGGGCGGCAAGGAAGAGTTCGATCTCGAAATCTTCCGCGTGATGGAGGGCGTCAAGGAAGCGCACCGCATCATCTCGCCGTATAAGCTGGCGAGCCGGCATTTCCGGCCGGGCGGCACGGTGGTGAAGGTAGGGAATGTCGAAATCGGCGGCGCGGCGCTGGTTACCATCGCCGGTCCGGCGCGCGTGGAATCGGCCGGGCAGATCGCGTTATGTGCGCAGCTTGCATCGGCGGCGGGCGCGCAGATACTTCGCGGCGATGCCACGCGGCCCGAAGGTTTGCGGCAATTGCGCGACGCCGCGGACCGGTACGGGCTCGCCATTGTGAGCGAGGCGGGCGAACTCTCCGAGGTGGATGCCGTTTCCGGCATCGCGGACATGCTCGCGGTGAGTCCGCGCAATATGCAGCACGGCGCGTTGCTGCGCGCGGTAGGTACGCAGCGCAAGCCGGTGTTGCTGAAGCGTGGAATCGCGGCGACGGTGGAAGAGTGGCTGCTTGCCGCGGAGCAGATTCTCTCCGCCGGCAATTACAATGTGGTGCTGTGCGAGAGCGGCATCCGCACCTTCGAAACATACACGCGATACACCATGGACCTCTCGGCGATTCCCGTGGTGAAGAAGCTATCGCATCTGCCGATCATCGCCGACCCGTGCCACGCCACCGGCCGCCGCGACAAGGTGGCGCCCATGGCGCGTGCGGCCATTGCGGCGGGCGCGGACGGGTTGCTCCTCGAAGTGCACCCCGATCCCGATCGCGCGGAGAGCGATGGCGCGCAGTCGTTGAGCCCCGCGCAATTCGACGAATTGATGCGCGACGCGCGGCGAATCGGCGAAGTGATGAGTCGCAGATGATTGAGAATGTCGCCATCGTAGGCACCGGGTTGATCGGCGCCTCGTTCGGGCTGGCGCTGCGCGCAGCCGGATTTACGGGAGCGATCTGTGGTGTAAGTTCTCCGCCGGCGGTCGCGGCGGCAGTCGAGGCCGGCGCGGTGGACCGGGCTGCTTCGCTCGCCGAAGCCGTAGCCTCCGCGGACCTTGTCTTCCTGGCTCAGCCCATCGGCCGCATCATCGACACCCTCCGGCATCTCGATCCATTGCTCAAGCCTGGTGCTCTGGTTACCGATGCGGGCAGCACGAAGTGCGAAATCGCCGATGCAGCGCTCCAGTGCATCCGCCGCGGCACGTTCGTCGGCGGGCATCCGATGGCCGGCAAGGAATCGCGCGGCGCGGCGGCTGCGGATGCCGCATTATTTCGCGGCCGCACGTGGGTGCTTACGCCGGCCGATGCCGCGGACCTGAACACTCCGCTGGCGCACCGCTTCATCCACTGGCTGCACGCCATCGGCGCCCGGCCGATATCGATGGACGCAGCGGAGCACGATCGGGTGGTCGCATTGACCAGCCATCTCGCGCAGCTTGCGTCCACAGCGCTGGCGGCAACCGTCGCGGAGAACGTCCCGGCGGAGCGGCTGGATGTTGCGGGGTCGGGGCTGGCGGATATGTCGCGGCTGGCACTCAGCAGTTACGAATTGTGGCGGGATATTGTCGCCACCAACACAGGAGCGATCGAGAAGGCGCTGACCACCTACATACAAAAGCTGGACCACATCCGGGAGAACCTGCGAACCCGTCAATTGCAGGAAGAATTCGAGCGCGGCGCAAAGCTGGCCGCAACTGTACGCGGGTCCTCAACCCGCGGGAATTTAGGATAAACTACGCATAGGCTAATGGCCGATGACTTACCGCCCGCGGATGCGAATGTCCCCGAGCGGTACCCCCGGCGCAACATGGCGAAGCGCACCGTCAGGAGCGCATCTCCGAATGCCGGTTTTAAGGATTACAGAATGGAACAGAAACTGAAGATTGCCGTGTTCATCGATTTCGATAACATCGAAATCGGCGTGAAGTCCACACTGCACCGCGAATTCGACGTGGCGGCGGTGTTGGACGCGCTCAAGGAACGCGGCGAAATCGTCACCAAGTTCGCTTACGCCAACTGGGGACGGCAGGAATCCGCCACGCGCGCACTCAGCGAGCACGCAGTGCAGATGGTGCAGCGCGATCCGTCGCCGCGCGGCGACAAGAACGGCGCAGACATCAACCTCGCGCTGGACGCGCTGGAAATGGCGTTCACGCACGACCACATCAACGCGTTCGCGATTGTTTCCGGCGACAGCGATTTTATCGCGCTGGTGAACAAACTCAAGCAGTACGATAAGCGCATTTTCGTGGTGGGCGGCCGCGCCTTCACCAGCACGATTCTGCAGAAGAACTGCCACGAGTTCGTCGCGTACGAGAGCATTATCGATGAGCCGCGCACGCGTCCGTCGCAGCAGCATCAGCAGCAACAGCAGCAACAGCAATCGCATGCCGAACGCCCGCCGCAGCAGCAGTCGCAGCAGCAACCGCAGCAGCACCAGCCCCAGCAGCAACCGAAGCAGCATCAGCCGCAGCAGCACAAGCGGCAGGCGCTGGATCTGACGCAGGCGATGCCGCTGGTGGAGCGCGCCCTCGGCGTGCTGGAGCGCCGCGAAGTGCGTCCGCAGCTTGGGCTATTGAAATCCACGATGCTGCAACTGGATTCCACGTTCAACGAGAAGGCGTACGGCGCCAGTTCCTTCACTGATTTTGTGGAGCGCCTGCAGAAGTCCGATTACGTCGAAGTGACCGGCGGCGAAGGCCGCTATATGATTCGCATGCGCGGCGGCGCCGTGCCGGAGAAGCCTGGCCACAAGGCCGAAGAGGCGATTCCGCTGCTGCGCGACGTGCTGGAATCGCATCGCATGGATATCGATGACGGCGCGTTTGCGGACGATCTCGCCGAGTGGGTGAAGCAGGATCAGCCGAATTTCGACTGGCGCGCGTATGGCTTCCAGGAATTCACTGAGCTGCTGAACTACGCGCAGGATAAAGGCCTGGTTCGCATTCAGACGGATCCCGAGAGGGGACTGATTGTGTTCCTCGGCGCCGAATTCCATCCGCCGGCGCCGCCGCCCGAGCCGGAACCGCTCACGCCCGTCGAAGAAGAGGAAATCGACGAACCGCAGCCCATCGTGCCCGGTCAACCGACGGCGACGGGAGAGATTCCCGAGCCGCTTCCGCCGCCCAAGGTGCAGCGCCGTCCGCGCGCGCCGCGCAAGCAGGCGACCCCCGGTCAGGAAGGGCAGAAGAAGCGGACTACGCGTCCGCGCAAGAAGAGCTAGCTAAATTCCGGTGGCGGCGTGCGTCATACTAGCGACATGCGCCGCCTTGCCGTCCTGCTTTTTTTCACGTCACTCGGAGCCGCACAGACGTTTGAAGCGGCATCGATCCACGTTGTCAACACGCCGGCGGGACCGTACCACTTCACCGTCACCCCCAACCGCATGGACATTCTGCGCTTCAGCCTGACCGGGCTGATTCTGCAGGCGTTCGACCTTTATCCGTTTCAGCTCTCCGGCCCGGATTGGATGGGCAACCGGACCTTCGAGATACAGGCGACCAGCGGAGCCCCCGCGTCGAAGGACGAGATGCGCGTCATGCTCCGCAATCTGCTGATCGAGCGCTTCGCGCTGGTGACGCATTGGGAGACGCGTCAGGATTCCGTCTATCGTCTGGAACTGCCGCCCAGCGGAGTCAAAATGAAAGCCGTCGAGACCGGCTACGCCGGGGCTAACTCCCCTATGCGGGACGGCAACACATGCCATCTCAACGGGCCGATGTCCATGCGCCAACTCGCGGGAAGCTTGCGGTCGTTCATGGGCAAACCGGTGCTGGACGATACCAAACTCGATGGCTTCTTCACCATCGATCTCGCCTTTGCGTGCGATTCCATAGATCCGGCGAAGGAGCCTTCGTCCGCGCCGCCGCTGGTAAGTGCCGTCGAGAAGCAACTCGGAGTCCGGCTGGTCTCCGGCAAGGCTGAGGTGAACCACTTAGTCGTCGACCATGCCGCGCAGCTTCCCACAGGCAATTAGTTCATAGGTGCCCATTCGTAAGTCGCCGTACGGTCTTTCAAACACAAGTGCGGTTGGCGCTCGCCCGCTTTCCCTCAGGACAATAAGAACAGTTCGCTTCGGTTGCGAGGGTCTATGTCCAAACGAATTGTAATTCTGCTGCTCACTTGCACGGCTGCGCTTGCGCAATTCAACGCGGCGCTGCAGGGCACGGTAAGCGATCCTTCTGGCGCCGTCATCCCGGGCGCCACCGTCACGCTCACCAACAACGAGACAAACGCAAAACAGACCATGACTTCCAGCGGTGAAGGCTTCTATCGCTTCACCGGACTGGCGCCGGGAACCTACACGCTTTCGGCCGAGGCCCAAAAGTTCAACCGGCAGGAAGTGAAGAATATCGCCGTGCAGGCGGAACAGACCCAGGCCGCTAACGTCACGTTGACGCCCGGGCAGATCACGCAGACGGTGACCGTCACCGCCGAAAACAACGTCGCGCTGCAAACCGAGAACGCGCAGGTGGGCACGCAGATCAACGCGCAGGAAGTGACCAGTCTGCCGCAGTTCGGCCGCGATCCGTACGAGCTGGTGCGGCTTTCGCCTAACGTGACGGCGGATATGGCGCGCAGCGGATCCGGGCAGGCCGTCGGCTTGCCGAACACCACCGGGCCGGGCGGCTCTAACTCGGGGATTTTTCAGACGGAGAATCAACTGCCTGTCTCGGCGAACGGCCAGCGCATGTCGAACAACGATTACGAAATCGACGGCGTGAGCGTCAATAGCCTGGGCTGGGGCGGGTCGGCAGTGATCACCCCCAATCAGGAATCCATTAAGCAGATGGTGGTGCTGACAAATGCGTATTCGGCGGAGTGGGGCCGCAATTCGGGCGCGCAGATCAACGTCATTTCGCAGAACGGCACGGACCAGCTACACGGCAGCGGCGTATTTCATCTGGATTCGCCGGGGCTCAACGCGTATAACAAGTGGGGTGGTCCGGCGGGCGCCGCGCCGGTCCGCGACAACAACTTATTGCGTCAATACGCCGCTAGCATCGGTGGACCGATCATCAAAGACAAGCTGTTCTGGTTCTTCTCTTATGAAGGCCTGCGGGAGCACAGCAGCAACGTATACACCACGTGGGTGGAGACTCCGCAATTCCGGCAGGCTCTGGTGGCCGCGCGTCCTAACACCATTACGGCGCAGATTTTTGGGTCGCCGGGCATTGCGCCCCGCGTGATCAACGTACTGAATTCGCCGTGTCCCACGGCGTTCGCCGCAGGCACGTGCCAGCAGGTGACGGGCGGCATCGACGTCGGGTCTTTTACGGGCGCGACGGGCCAGTACACGCCGGGAATTACAGGTGGCGGCCTGGACGGTGTGGCGGACTTGGAATTTGCGCAGCTCGCCTCGCCAAGCACGACGGAGGGCAACCAGTATAACGGGCGCGTCGACTTCAATGCGACGGCGAAGGATTCCGCATTCGTGAGCATGTACTTCACGAAGCTGTACAATCTCGGCGCGGACACCAGCACGGGCAGCCGGCCGATGGCGGATGTGAATTTCGGGCCGCTGAACACGGCAGTGACCGCGCAGTACAACCGGATCGTCTCGCCGACCATGTTGAATGAGCTGCGGGCAAACCTGACGCGGTTCGCCGCGAATCAGGTAACTTCCAACGCGGGTGTCGTGAACTATGGGATTCCGCGCGTGGAGGTGCAGGGCTACCCCATTTCGCGCCTGGAATTCGGAGCGGCGCAGGGTGAATCTTCGCCCGGCATTTTCGCTCAGAACACGTATGAGGTGCGGGACCAGTTCAATTGGGTGCACGGCAATCACGGATTGAAGCTCGGCGTAGAGATGCGGCGCGAGCAGGATAACAACAACCTGGTGGGCGGCGCGCGGCCGGACTTTGTGTTCAACGGCCTGTGGGATCTGGCCAACGGCGCGGCAATTTTCGAAGGCATTGACGCCAATCCGGTCACCGGCGGACCGGCGAACTCGCAGCGGTACCTGCGGACGCCGTATTACGGCTGGTTCGTGCAGGACGATTGGAAAGTGCGGCCGAACCTGACTGTGAACCTCGGCGTGCGATGGGAGTATTTCAGCCCCGTTTCCGATGCACACGGGCAACTGAGTAATATCGTGTTCGGTTCGCAGGGCCTTGCGAATGCCACGGTACAGCAGGTGGACCGGATGTACCGGCCGGATCGCAACAACTTCGCGCCCCGCCTCGGCTTTGCCTACACACCCGGGCGTATGAATCAGAAGTTAGTGGTGCGTGGCGGTTTCGGTATCTTCTACGACCGTATTCCGGAAGTATTGTTCACCAATGCCGCTGCGAATCCGCCGTTCTTCGCGCGCTACGGCATCTGCTGCGGTACGGCGGCTAACCCGTTTGTCGGCGGCCAGATCCAATATGAGCTGGGCACGAGTAACTCGCCGTTCAGCTACCCGGCGAATCCGGCATTGGCCCAGGGCATCAACGCCGCGACCGGGACGCCTAACGCCGGCGCAGTTGAGATCTGGGGTGCTCAGCAATACATGCCCAATCCGATGATCTATGTCTACTCGATGGATGTCGAGTATACCCTGCCCGCACGCGTAGTGCTTGATTTAGGCTACTCGGGAAGCACGGGACGTCATCTGATCCGGCTGGTGAATGAGAATTACCTGTATCCGAATAACATGAACTTGAAGGGCGGCGCGGCATTCACGGCTGTTTACATTCCACAGCCCGATTCCAACCAGAATTACAATGCCGGGCTGGTATCGCTGCGGCGCAGTATGAATCGGGGCTTCCAACTGATCGCGAATTATAAGTGGTCTAAGAGCCTCGATAACTCGTCTTATGAAGGGCCTGGCTTTGTCACGAATCAGACTTATCCGCAGAATAACCGCCTGGAATGGGGTCCCTCGGACTATGATGTGCGGCACCTGGTTACCGCGTCCGTGGTTTGGGATATCCCGACCGGCCACATGGGAGGAGTCATGAAGAGTATCTTCGGGGGCTGGCAACTGGCGCCGATCGAGACCTGGCACACGGGCTATCCGTGGACTCCCGTGATCGGCCAGAGCGTGCAAACTCCCGGCGGTCCCTCGCTCTCGCCCATCCGCCCGACGCAGTATTTCGGCGGGGCCGGCAGCAGCCAGTCTATCGACGCATTTATGACCGGGAGCAACTTCCCGAAGGGGGGCAAGGCATACTTCAATACGACGGCTAGCGGACCTCCGGGAATCGGCCGCAATTCTTTCCGCGGGCCGCGGTTCTGGCAAACGGATCTGTCTTTTGCGAAGTTCATTCGCATGCCGTTCTTCTTTGGGGAAGGCAGCAACCTGGAACTGCGGGGAAACTTCTTCAATATCTTCAACCAGCTAAACCTGCAGCCGTTGAACTTTAGCGCACAGGGTACGCACCCCGAACTGAATTTCTTCGGTACCTCTCCGGGCGCTTTGGCGGGGCGAGTAGTAGAGTTACAGGCTCGCTTTAGCTTCTAATGGAACGATGAAGATCTTTTTCCGCTGCGTCGCGGCGGCGGCCCTGTTCGCCATCGGCGCGTGGGGGCAACCGCTCGACGCAACCGTCGATACGCGCGCTGCCGCTCGCCCCTTCCCGCATTTTTGGGAACAGATGTTCGGCAGCGGCCGGGCGGTGCTTTCGCTGCGCGACGATTATCGCCGCGACCTGCGGCAGGTACGGGACGCCACGGGCTTTCGCTACGTCCGCTTTCACGGGATCTTCGACGATGAGATGGGAGTGGTGCAGAAGGATGCCCAGGGCCGGGTGACCTATAACTTCTCGTATGTGGATCAGGTATATGACTGGCTGGTTGAAAACCATGTCCGTCCGTATGTGGAACTCAGTTTCATGCCCAAGGTGCTGGCGGCATCGCAGACGTCGCATGCTTTCTGGTATAAGCCGCTGCCGAATCCGCCGGCGTCTTACGATGCATGGGGCGAGCTGATCGCCAATTTCGCACACCACGTCGTGCAGCGTTATGGCATCGGCGAAGTATCGCAGTGGTACTTCGAAGTCTGGAACGAACCGAATATCGATTTCTGGACCGGCGACCCCAAGCAATCCACGTATTTCGAACTGTATGACGCCGCCGTCAAGGCGCTGAAGGGTGTGAATGCGCGCCTACGGGTCGGCGGCCCTTCCACCGCTCAGGCCGCATGGGTGGACGCGATGATCGCGCACGCCGATGAGGCGCATGTTCCCTTGGACTTCGTCTCGACGCACGTATATGCGAACGATACCCCCAAGGACGTTTTCGGCGCGCCGGGTCCAATCGACCGCTTCGACATGGTGGCGCGAAGCGTGAAGAAAGTCTATGACCAGGTGAAACGGTCCGCGCATCCGGACCTGCCGATCATCTGGAGCGAGTACAACGCCAGTTACGCGAATGAGCCGCCGGTCACCGATGCGGCGTTTATGGGTCCGTGGCTGGCCAATAACATTCGGCTCTGCGATGGCATGCAGAGCATGATGTCTTACTGGACGTTCAGCGACGTATTCGAGGAGCAGGGTGTGGTGAAGACGCCCTTCTACGGCGGCTTTGGCCTTCTGGCGGAGCGCAGTATTCCCAAGCCGGCTTACAACGCGTTCGTCCTGCTGCACCGGCTCGGGACGCAGCGGATTCCGGTGGATGCGCCGTGGGTGCTGGCGACGCGCGGCGATGGCGGGAAACTCGCGATCGCCGCATGGAACTATGCGCCGCCCGAGGATGCCGGTCACGAGGTGAGCGCACGCATCCGTCTGACGGGGCCGCACGGCGCGCATGCGCGAATTCAGACGGTGGACGGGCACCGCGGGTCGCCGCTGCCGGCGTGGGAAAGCATGGGGCGTTCCGCCTTCCCTTCGCCCGCGCAGATCGTGCAATTGCGGCGCGCGGCAGTGATGCCCGCGCCCGCGGAAATCGCGATTTCGGGGGATACCATCCAGTTCCGGCTTGCTCCCCACGCCTTGGCTTTGATAGAAATCACTCCATGACACGGCGGACATTGCTCGCCACGTTCGCGGCCGCTCCCGTAGCGCGAAGCGCCATAGTTGGCGAGCCGTTCCTTGAAGACTTGAGCCACCGGTGCTTCCGCTTTTTGTGGGAGCAGGCCGACCCCACGACGGGGCTGGTGATGGATCGCGCGCGGACGGATGGCACGCGCGAGCCGCGCGCGGCGAACTTCGCGACCATTGCCGCGACGGGATTCGGATTGAGCGGAATCTGCATCGCCGCGGAGCGGAAGTGGATCTCCGGCCGTGATGCCGCGGCGCGCGTCCGCGCCACCTTGCAGGCATTCGATTCGAAGATCGAAAATCAGCACGGCTGGTTCTACCACTTCCTCGACGGCACAACCGGCGAACGCGCGCGCAAGTGCGAGCTATCGAGTATCGATACCGGCCTGCTCTTATGCGGCGTGCTGACCGCGCGTCAATACTTTCATCGCGATTCGGAGATCGTCAAACTGGCGACGCGCATTTGGGAGCGCGTGGATTTTGAGTGGATGCTGAACGGCAGCCCGAACATTTTGTCGCATGGCTGGAAACCGGAGACCGGCTTTCTGCCGGCGCGCTGGGCGAAGACCAGCGAAGGCATTTTGCTGTATCTGCTCGGTATAGGGTCGCCCACGCAGCCGCTGCCGCCGGAGTCGTGGTATGCGTGGGAGCGGCAGACGGTGACTTATGCCGGAATGACTTATGTGTCGGGCGCGCCGCTATTCACCCATCAGTATCCGCAGGCCTGGTTCGATTTGCGCGGGTTAAAGGATAAGGCGCCGTCGTCGATCGATTACTTCGAGAACGCAAAGACGGCGACGCAGGCGAATCGCGCGTTTTGCGTGGACTTAGCCCACGAGTTTCCGAAGAGTTACTCGCCGGAAATCTGGGGGCTCAGCGCGTCGGACGGGGAGCACGGCTATCATGCATGGGGCAATCCGCCGAAACGCGACAACATCGATGGCACGGTAGTGCCGTGCGCTCCCGGAGGGTCGATGATGTTTCTGCCGGATCTCTGTTTGGCAGACCTGCGCAACATGCAGGCGAAGTTCGGAGACAAAATTTGGGGGCGCTACGGGTTTGCCGACGCGTTCAATCCAACCACGGATTGGGTGGACGCTGATGTGCTCGGGATCGACCAGGGAATCACGCTATTGAGTACGGAGAACGCCCGCACGGGCAACGTATGGAAATGGTTCATGAAGAACCCGGAAGCCAAACGAGCCCTGGACCTGGCAGGGTTCAGCCGCGCGCGGTGAGCCGCAACAGGACCCTCGTGCCACTTACTAATGCGTCATTGAGTAAATGACGTAATTGATTCCGATTCGGATGCCGAGCGCCGAGAATTTTTCCGGGTAGCGCGGGTCGTCTGCCCATTCCCAGGAATCGCCGATATCGGAGTTGAAACAGATGGCGACCATCACGCGGCCTTTGTCATCGTAGATGCCGTACCAGTGCGCGACCGTGCCCACCGCGCGCTGCGACATCGGGCCGTAAGGCCTCAAACTCCACTGTCCGAGAACCTGATAGCGGTCGTCGAGGTCATAGACGCAGTGAAAAATGGGGTCTGCCGAAGGCATCTCGACCACTGGATGGTCCGGGAACACCTTATTCATAGTTTCGGCGAAGCGGCCGTATTCTTCCGCGCCCCAAAAATCGTCCAGCATAAGAAATCCGCCGCGAAGTAAGTACTCGCGGAGCACTTTCACTTGCGGATCGGTGAGCTTCCAATCGCCCATTTCGCCGGCGTTCATCCACGGCCAGTTGTAGAAGTCGTCAAGATCGTCGGGACTGACCGGCTGTTCCACGCTACGCACATTGACGCGCGTCAACCGGCGTACCGCGGCGGCGAAGTGGCGGTCGGCGCGCGGATAATCCTGTGTCCAACTGGTGCCCCCCTGCCGCCAATCCTGGTCGTAACCACCGCCTTCTCCGCCGAATCCGAAGAAGCGCCGCCGGCCCCCCAGCAGCGAATTCGGGTGGTTGGGATACATGAGGCGCGCGAAGACCCATTCGGTTTTTTCCTGGTAGTCGGGAGGAAGAGGGATATCGTCCTGACGTTCGTAGCTGGGATAAACGCGGAACGGCTTCTGGAACGCGTAAACGGCGCCGATGAGGACTATGCCGCAACCGATGACGGCGGGCAACCGGTGAAAGATCATGTCCCTCGCTCTTGAACGCAGGATATCACGCGCGGCGCGGCGAACCGGTCGCGCTTACGGGCTGTGCAGAAATCCGGCTGCTGTTTCGATACACCTTTTACCGCTCCCTCACCGGTCTGTGAAAAAATCCGGTTCTCGTTGTTGTAGCGCTCCATTCGCGTTTCGATGCACCTTTTACCACTTCCTAACGGGCTTGTGAAAAAACCCGGCTGCCGTTCTCGTCGCGCTCCATCCGTCGTTCGATACACCTTTTACCGCTCCCTCACGGTCGCGGCTCCGTTAGCAGAATCAACTACATACGGAGCCGTGACCGTAAGGGAGCCGTAAAAGGTGCCGGCGATTCGAGTGCGTTTTGAAGTCGGCGTAAAAGCAACTCGATTTTTTCACAAACCCTAACGGTCGCGGCTCCGTTAGCAGAATCAACTACATACGGAGCCGTGACCGTAAGGGAGTAACCATGGCCCTGTGGGCCGCCGATAGAAATGAAAGTCGGCGTAGTGCATCCTGGTATCGGTAGCGGCGCGTTTGAGGTCG
>Ga0134128_10000151_pt1 | contig 97455 bp, 151 predicted proteins | sample KB31754_FD_96462 | JGI IMG/M metagenome (GOLD analysis project Ga0134128, IMG submission 96462) | Terrestrial soil microbial communities with excess Nitrogen fertilizer from Kellogg Biological Station, Michigan, USA - KB3-175-4 | ecosystem: Environmental > Terrestrial > Soil > Unclassified ... | reverse complement strand
GGGGGGGGGGGGGTTTTGTGGGGGGGGGGGGGGGGGGGGGTGTGATGATTTATAAATCTTCAGGAGGTAACCTGAGACAGAAGTGTGAATGTGTGGGGAGCCCGATTCTTGCCGGGGTGGGTCTGGCCATAGGGACTCCCCTCCATCGTTCTGCACCCGTTCGCATCGCGTGATTTCCGTTCGATTTGCGGCGTTGGACGGTCGTTTGGCTACCCTAGCATGGTTGCGGCGTCGATCGTCGATCCTTGGGCCGGTTCCGTTGCGCCGCGGGCCATTGTGGCATGGGCGGTAAACCGCACCGGGCCAGCGCACCTACGTTCGATGCGCTGCGCCCGGCCGGCCGATAGGTGGATCGTTACCTATCGTGTTGGATCAATAGCCTAGCCAAATGCGGACCGCGCGCCATGTCGGCGCTACCACGATCCATTTGCCGCATTCGCGCTTGGCCACGGTATCCCATTGACTATCAAAAACCATCAACATTCCGTTGACGATTTGCGCTTGATTGCCGTGGTTGCGGATGTAGTTGGCTAATTGGTTCATTGCGTTTGCCATGGATGTAGTTTGACAATCTTCTATCGGCGTGTCAACAAAAACCTTCTAATTATTTTTCATGGCCGGTTGGAACCGTGCGCCGATTGGTGCATCGCCGTCGGCCATGCGCCAATTAGCCGGGTTCGCCGGGTCCAATTCCGGGGCGACGTAGCGGGCGCAATCGATGCCCGCGTACAGCGCGTACCGTTCGTTTTGCGCGGCCGTGCGTTCGTTGATCGGCGTGATTTTGCCGCGATGGTAGTTGTAGGTGTTTCCGTTGTGGTGAATCGTTAGCATGGGTTCCATCCTATCGTTTGGCGTTACCCCCTAAATGCTTCGACCTATTCGGCCGTGCGGATTTCCGCGCCGATCAATAGCGGCATGCGCCGGACCATTTCAATTGCCCGGTGCATCGGCGCGGCGTGGGTAATGGGCAATGGCAATGTGGTGTCGCCGAATAGATCGCGGATCGTCTCGGCACCATCGCCCGAAATCGTTACCGTGTAACCGTTGGTTGCGTGGCCATCGGCCGACGTTTTTTGAATCGTTGCGATCATGGGTTCCATCCTATCGTTTGGTCCGCACCATTGCGGATGTGTGTTGATTACCATAAATCCATCGACCGATGCAACAAAAATCTTCTAATTATTTTGGAATTTTTTCATCGCCGAAGCTTCCAGCAATCGCCATGCCATGAAAAAGATTTTTCGGGTGTGCCGGTCCATGCATGATTGTGCATCGGGCCATTGTCCATTGCCCGGGCGGGCGGTGGTTCAATCGGCGTGTCGGGCGGCGCGCCGGCGGCGCTAGCGCTGCGCTTCCAAGCGCTAGCGCTATCAACGCCAACCATCAACGCCGATCATCAACGCCAAAAATAAATTCGAAGATTTTATGCATTTTGGTGTTGACATTCGCCGATACCATGGTCATCATTTGACTATGGTTTAGTAATGGTGCTAAACCAAAAACGATAGGAACCCAAAAACGATAGGAACCCAAATGCGATTTAGCGACACACAACGGCCGATGGTTTTCGATGCGATCGCGCATGCGCTGGGAACCCGGTTGGGCAATCCCGATCTAGGCGCAATCAAACCGGAATTCATCCGCCGCGCGCTGGTAGAATTCATCCCCACACAATCGGTTGAATATGCACCAATCATCCAATCGATCATCGACCACATCGACGGCAAACCGGCGCGGCGGTTGGTGGATGTGGCGGCGCTCAATTTGTCGCCCGATGATATGGCGTGGATTTCCACCGCCATCAACGTGTTTAGCCACACGGCCGGCGCATCGATCAACGCGTTGCATGAAATCGGTTGCGATGAAGCGCTCAACGCGCTGACCGATCTATTGCAACACATCAACAATGATCGTGCCCGGGCCGATGTGCGGGCGATCATCCGCAAGCTTCAACATCACATCATCACCGGCAAAATACCATCGATGCAATAGGGCATCGATCCGATAGGATGGAAACATGGAACGTGTCAAAATCATCGACGCCACCGGCGCGGTCGTGCGGCAATCCAAAAACCTTCGCGGTTTGGTCGAATTCGCATCAAACCACAACGTCCATTTGGTTTCGATTCACCGGATCAACACATCGCCGGACGATCCGGACGGCAACGGGCAATTGATTGTCTATTTTGATGGTGGCTACACGTGTAGCCACCTATTCGCATCGTTCCACGTGCTATGTGAATGGCTACGCCGATCACGCAACCTATGCGGCGCAACGTTGCACATCGATAACACCAAATCGGGCATCGTCGGCCCGTCTAATCCCGCGCTCAAAACCGATGCGCATGGGCAACGGATCATCACACCGGCCGAACATATGGCCATGGATGATATCAACCAAACGTGTATTGAATCGTAAAACCATCACGCCGCGCGTAGCCTAACGGTTGCGCCGGCGCTTCGATGGTCCGCGACGCGCGGACCATCACGCCAAAGCTTCACGCCGATAGGTGATTTATGCCCAAATTGGATCAATTCACGGCCGGCTACATCGAATGCGCGTTGTGGATATCGAACGATAGCAATGATGCGCCGTTGGAGGATCACTACGCGCCCGATGATCTTCACGCCGATGCGTTGGTCCGGATCATCGACGATTGCACCAAATTCCAGCGCGACAACGCCGAATTGCTAAAACAATTCGGATTCACGCCGCGCGATCACGGTCACGATTTTTGGTTGACGCGCAATGGCCACGGGTCCGGGTTTTGGGACCGGTACGGCGTCAACGATCCGGAACATGCGGACATCGGCAAGAAATTGACCGAAGCTTCGGAGCAATTCGGCGAATGCAATTTGTACGTCGGCGACGATGGTAAATTGTACATTTAATTCGCAGAATTGTGTTGACAATCACGCCGAACGCGTCATACTAAATCTTCACGCCAAACGATAGGAGATTTGCCATGCAGCGCATCTTGCGAAACGACGTTCAACGGTTGGTGGATCGGTTGAACGAACGCCAACAAACCCTTCAACCCACCACACCCGGGCATTGTTTTTTGCAACGCCACACCGGGCGTGGGTTCGCGTTGATGAAAACAACCGAAGGTGGTGGTGCGGAATACGTCACGGGGTCGGGCATCGGCAATGTGCTTCCATCACGCCAATTGTACGCGTACCTGGCCGGCAAATTGGAGGCGTCAACACCGGAAGCTTCACGTAAATAGCTTATATTAAAAGCTTCACGCAGAGAGGTGTTATTGACACCCTGTTTTGTTTTCCGGATTTAATGGTTCATTTTTTGGAAGTTTTTCCCATCGTTTTGTATTTCCACCACATGAATCGGTTTTCCACATGCGAAGGTGTTTCCTATGCCCATCACGATCTACAAACGCCATTCATGGCGACAACGTTTTTACCGTTTGGATGGTTTACCGGTTTCATTCGGTGTTTTTATTGGCCGGTGCAACTATCTAGGGCGTTTTGTTTCGCCCGGCTACGGGTGTGGTTTTGAATTGTTTTGTTTTCCATGCCGATCCCGGCTATTCGGGCGGTTTTCCCCGTTGCGTTTTTTCCGTGGCCTTTTCGATTTCCACATTGGTTTTGTTCGCGGGCGATACGGCCATTTTTTCCGTTTGGATACCACGGGCGTTCATTCACCGTTGCCCGAATGGACGTTCTACATTGGTGGCATTGGTTTTGGTGGGCGCGTTCCGAAATTTCTCTACAATTGGTTGGATCGGCGTTCCATGACAAAATGGGTGGATGGATACCCGGATGATAACGACCGGCAATAGCTAGTTTTCCTTCACGTGGGGGCGTTAATTATCACGATGGTGCTATTATGACCAATTCATTGCGAAGATTATATCGTCGCGTTCGATCGGCCGGGATTGTTGGTTTTGCCGGCGCGTCGGCGATTGGTTCCCTTGTGGTTGCCCGCGAAATGGATCGATGGAACCATTTGAAATCACGTGGTTTGGTCCGGATCGTGTTAACACCGGAAACCGATCCGGATTTTTCCTATTTGGATACGTGGGATCACCTATCCGAACGATCCAAGCGCGAACACATCGAACGGATGGAAAACCTTGGTGTTTATGTGGTGTCGGGTCAATACCGATTGGACGATGATTCACCGTGGATCACGGCCGATAGTATCGGCAACACCGCAGGCTACCGCGATGCATCCGATCCGTTTGAAAATCCCTACGTGCCCGACATCATTTCAAACACATTGGCCGTGATGAAGGACGCGCTGCGCAACCGGTTCTGTGACAAATGCGGTCATCGGTTGTCGGCCTAACGCCGTTTTCCGTCGATATTTCATCACGTGTTGCCCGGATCGTTACCGGGCATCGACGGTTACCCATTTTGGAGGTGTTTACCATGGCCAAGATTAAATTTCCGGCACCCAATGCCGATAGCAACGCCTTCGCCAATCGCGCCACGTGGCGCGTTGTGTGGTGGTTTGCCAATGATCCGAACGCAATCGGTTCCATCACGGCATTTCTGCGGCCGATCGATGCCGAACCGCGTGATGTGGTGGTGGCCAAATTGATTGATTGGTTGCCGCGATACGTCAATACCCACAACCCGTTACGCGACGACGGCACGTTATATGGCATGATCCTGCGGGAATCGTTGATGTCCGTTGACTATGGCGAGGTAGCATCGGCGCTTTACAACCGGTTCCATCGGAACATGGGTTAGAATTTTTGCAGGAATTTCCTTGCGTTTTGGCGGTGGTTTGTCAACAATGGATTGCGTTGATTTTCATTCCCGATTTGGAGGAATTACCCAATGGGATTGCGTGCGGAAATATTCAAAAGCGCGGTTTTGGGCGATTGTTCCGGCGGTGGGATTAGCGGTCGTTTCGACACCGTTACCCTTGTCAATTGCGACGGCCCCTTCATGCCCCGTGAAGACGCGCCGGCCGTGATGTTGATTAACGGCCCCGGTTCACGCGATCACGTCATTGCGGTGCCGGCCGAATTGGATACGGCTACGGCAACGTGGGTGCAATCACGGCCGGGCGGGGTACGCATGTTCGGCGGAACGTTTATCAATAGCAGCGATTCGCGCTATCACGACCGGGTAGCCGAATTAGGCGGGGTGCGCGGAACGGCCGTTCAATTTCACGACCGCTTCGAACGATAGGAAGGTGATTTATGCTTCAACCACTTCCCAAGGTCGGCGCAACGATTTGGCACCTCGACGTAAACGAGGATCTTCAATACTACCCGCGCCCGGTTGTTTTCGACCGCGTGGATTTTGGGTTGGTCTGGTACACCAACAGCATCGGCCAACATTTTGGATGGTATGCCGAAATGTTCTTCCACACGGAAAATGAAGCACAACAGGAATGCGAACGTCTTAACCGGGTAGGGGATTTAGCAGCGTTGAAGGATGCGGGCAATCCGATATTTGACTTCGCATCCGTCCGCACGTTGCCAGACGGAACGGTTGAAGTTGCGGCAGCTCACAAGACAGTTAAAGAGGCCAGCAAGAAAATGATTGCTGGCGACAGGCTATACCGATGGACCGGCGAGCGGTGGAATCCGTATAAGTGACTAAGGGGTTTAATCCATGCTTGATCTCGATGAAATCGACACGATTGCGGATCATATCACGATGCCCGACGATCCGCCGGCCGATTTGGACGGTTGGAAGGAATACGTAGGGCGGTTGTTGCCCGGGCAACCCCGCATAGTGGTCGATAGCGTATCCTTCACGCTATGGAAACGGGCCAATGGGGAACGGTTCTAACCGGATCATCAGCGCTTTTGCACGGTTCGCGCCCGTGCATCCGGTATAATTCTAATCGGAGGACAAAATCATGTTTGTCGTTCATGTAAAACCGGCCTTCCGCCGAGAAATGACATCCGCGCCGATGAAATATGAATCGGGTGTGATGGTGGATCGAATCGGAACCGGCCTACTGGTTCGTTTCCCCTCACACCCGTGCGGGGTTTGGGTATCGGAGCAATACCTGGAAACCGAACGGACCAAAATCATTATCGGCACTTGGCCGGAACGGGTGCCAAAACCCCTTGACGGATTGGTTTATGAATCGTTAGCCGATGCGCAAATGGGCATTAGCGAGGCCGGCAGCGACGATGATGGGTTGCTTCATTTTCCGGGCGACATTACACAACACCCGGACAACGTGCGAATTTTCCTTGATTTGGGGCAGGATCATTTCGCCCGTTGGACCGGTAACACGTGGGAAATACACGCCGTTGAACCGCCGGCAAAACCGGCCGACACGTCCCACAACATCACCCTTCAATTCGCGCATGAAAGGGTATGGCGTTGCGTTTTGGACTACATGCTGGAATTACACAACGTAACCTACCGGAAAATCACGCCAACCGCCGGACCCAATACCGGCAAACCGGTTACGGAGGTTGTTTTCCGGGGAACGGAGGAGGATATCCGATCCATCAAAAGTTTCGTCGAGGGGTTGCAACACGGTTTGCGGATCGGCCGCGATGCGCTGGATGAATTGACCAACTAAGGGAATCACGCGAACGATTTTACATCACGCCAAAACACACTAGGAGGACCACATGCCTGCTTTCAAACCCGGGGATTGTGTCGCCGTCAAATCCGAATGCATGATCGACATAAAGGAGCAACACCGGCTTATTAGGGGCATCAACAAAACCCTGGCCGAAATCGGGGTGGTGTCGTATAGCGCGGCCAAGGGTAGGTGGTGGGTCGTTTATCCATCACACCCGACCGGTCTGGCCTTTCACACCAAAACGCTTCGGCATGTTTCGGCCGACAGGGAATATTTCATTGGTCACACGGCCGATGTTCTAGGGGATAATCCGCCCGAATCATTGACCACCGCACCAAAATTCTTTCCCGACTACAAGCGAGCGCAGAAATGGTTGGTGGATCACAACCACCACGACAACGCCGTTCTTATCGATAATAACGAGTATCCCATCGGTAACGTGGCCATTTACGTCCGGTGCATCCGGACCACGGCGGTTTATGACGTGGAGTCGGACACGTGGAATATCGTGGAAACGCCGGCGGATATCACGCCAACACCGGACGCACAACTTGGCTATCAAATGAACGCCCCGCTGGCCAAGGAAATCACCTATAGCGGTTGGATCAACCAATACAACGACATCACCGTTGAATCACGCCGCAACCCCGAAAATAATCTTTGGGATGTGACGATCAAGGGTTCACCCGAATCGTTGCACAAAATCAACCAATACATCATGGGATTCTTGGCCGGCGTCAAATTCGCCGAGGATCAATCTAGGTAGACCGTTTCAAACGCCGTTGCCATTTGGATCGGCTATCACGTGAAAACCCGGTGGCGTTGCCATAATGCATCCGGCCGCCGATGATTTGGGATTGATCCTTGCGCTTGCGGACCGTGACGGTATCGACGAACGACCCGGCGGCCGGGGCGCGATGGTCCACGATCCAAATCTCACGGTTTTCATCACGGGCGCGATCGGCGAAGTGGTCCATTAAATCCATCACGCCCGACCGGCTAAGGTGTTGCGTGGGCTCATCCCACATTTCCACGCCCATGTCTACACCGGTCCGGGCGCGGTGGAATGCGGCGGTGCCGATTGCGGCCGCGAGTTTCAAGCGTTGGAATTCACCGCCGCACCATGCCTCCAATTTCACGGGGTTCTTGTGGTGCGGCGCAAACACGTGGGCGGTAAATCCCCGGGTTAGCGTTCCGGATTTGGTGACGCGCTCAACATCATACTCGATCCGCCATCCACGCAACCCAAGATTGATTAGGCTATTGTTGGTCTCAATGGTCAATTGACGAAGTGAGGATTCGATCAACCACAACCGCAACGCCTTAAATTCCCGGTGCCAAAATTCGGCCGTCCGTAGATCGGCGTCATAGGTGCCACGGGTTTCGGCTAGTCGGTCACGGGTCGAACGCAGACGGGCCAAGGATCGATTAAGGCGTATGACTTGGTGTCGGTGGGGGTTTTCGGTGCCTTCGTCGATCCTACGGGATAGGTCCGACATTTTGTCGCGTGCCCGGTCGTAATCCCGTTTAGCGCCCCCGCAAATGCGTTCGGCCATGGTTCGGGACGCGGATAGTTGTTGGTTGGCGTCCAACATGCCCGACAATCGCTTGGCATATTTACCCAACAACTCCTTGCCCATGGCCAACATTTCATGGGCGTGGATTTCCGCCGCCTTCAATGATTGGATCGCCGCCCGGGTTCCCTTCAATTCCCGTTGCAAATGCTCCGGGTTGATCGGTTGACCGCACGTCGGGCATTGCGCTTTGGCCGTTTCAAGAAGCCCTAATTGCTTATTGGCATTGGCCAACCGTCTAACGGCCGTGTCATGTTCCCCGGTCAACCGGTTGACTATCTTCGATTGATCCGAGTGCAATTTGTCGAATTTGCGGATTTCGCCGGACAAACTCTCCAATGTCGCGTCGATGTGATCCGCCGATTGCTGCGTTTCGATCCATTTGGCATTGGCCAACCTTCGTCGGCGTTTGGCCGATTTTAGCTGGGATTTAAGATCGAGTAAACGACCACTAAGCTTTCGATCCCATGCCGTCGCTAATTTCTTAAGCTCTTTACGTTCGGCTAACGTCGCGGCAATTTTACCACCGATCCGCGCCATCCGCCGATCATGTTCCGCAATCGTTTGGGCAACCGTTGTCGCCCGTTTTTTCGCAACATCCGCCGCCCGGTCCCATTGGTCCAACCCCAACGTATGGGCGAACGCGGCCAATTTTTCGGCCGGGGACAAATCAAGGAATAACCGGTTGAATTGTCCAAGAAGGACCGTGGCGGAAAACGTGGGGTGGTTGATGCCCAACCATTTCTCCAATTCCGCTTGCGTCATCGTTCGCGTTTTATCGCGGTGCGTGACCGTCAATGAATTGGGGTTCCACGTTCGCGAAACAATATAGCGTCCGTCGTTTTCTATTTCAACGTCCACCGTGGGCATTCCCTCGCCGTGCCAATTGGCGATGTCGCCGGCGCGGAGGCCACGGAGGGTTTTGTCGTAGAGACACCACGATATGGCGTCTAACAATGTGGATTTGCCGGCCGCGTTCCCGCCCAACCGTTTGTTGGTTTGGTTGTCGCCAAGCAATAGATACAACCCGGGACGACGACCGAAGTAAAATGTCTGTGGTTTTCGGAACGAACGGAAATAGGCAAGCGTTACGCGGATCAATCGCATGATAACTACATTATACACCAAATGAACGACGGCAAGGATAGAGCCGTCTATCCTTGCCGTCATTATTCTCTTTAGGCCAATCCATCTTTTATAGGGATGTGCTATCGGTCAACCTACGGCCATGGGGCGGGTCCGCTTAACACCATCCTTCCTCCGGCCGGGTTGTGTGATGGGCCGGGCAATTGTTTGTGGGATCATACCGCCGGCGCGGTAGACCGGGATAGGGATTTGAATCCATCCCCGCTGGGAGAAGGATTCATGCCAAATGAACGAGATTGCGATCAATTCGATAATCATTTTGCCACCCTATTTATACGCCGTCGGCGATTGAATCGACGATCCTGGCGTTCCCGCGCCTCCCGCCATTGGCGGTCAAGGGTCGCCACCCGTTGCAAAATCCCCTGCCAATTCTCCACGGTTCCGGGCGTGTAGTTGGCCACCAATTCCGCTTGGTAGCGGGTGGTGTCGGCCGCGTCCGATTCAATCGATTGCGCGATCCGTTGTAGAATCTTTGGGTTCATGCTCTTGCCGGCCGGGGACCGTAAAAATTGTCCAAAACCCTTTGCCAAAATTCGCCCTTGTCGATAGTCGTGAACGGGCCACCATTTTCCTCGGCCCTGGTCGATGGATAAACCATTACCATTTCTTCATCGGCGTAATGATAAACCTTTTCACCGATTTTGCAGGAAATGGCGAAATCATCGCAACCGACCGGGCCGGAACATTGGAATGGTTCGCCGGTTATCCGGTGGTCCTCGAGTCGTTTGACAATCGCGTGGGTTTGGTCAAATCGCATGTGGTGTCTCCTACCGTCATTTGACTTGTACATAGTAATAGTATCGGCCGGATTTGTCAACTAAAATCTTAATAAAAATGAAAATGCCCGGTCAACCGTGTTAGGATTGCCGGGCATCGCGTCATCGGTCGCCGGTGGATCGGCGGTTAGTCATCGTCGCCGTCGAAATCGGCCTCGGCCTGCGCCGCCGCCAATTCGGCCTCGTCCACGTCCGACGATTCTTCGGCCTTCGCGGCCTTCTTGTGCTTCTTGCCGGACTTGGACTTCTTGTCGGTCTTCTTGGACGATCCCTTGTCCTTCTTTTTGCCCGATCTCTTGATCCGTCCGGCGGAACGTGGCTTCTCGTCCGGATCGGCCGGGTACTTGTCGGCCAATTCGCGGAACGCCGACAATTGTTCGCGGTTGAAATCGACCACACCCAGGCCGCGCTTGCCGTCGCCGAGGTAGGCGATGATCGTGTTAAGCGTGGTGTCCAAACCGGCGGCCTTGATGATCTTCATGGCACGGTTGGGCGAGTAGTATTCCTTACCCTTGCCATTGAGCGCGCCCATGTGGGTAATCAATTTGATAACGCCCAGGCCATGCCACTTGGCACGCTTCGACTCGTTGGCGCGCTTTGCCGCCGCCTTCTTGTTGGTGATTGCCGCCTTCTTGTTCTTCTTCGACATGTCATCCGGTCCTTCCCCGGGGATGTCCGGGGTGTACGTGTTCTCGGTCGTTCGCATGGCATTCATTCGGTCAATTTCATTGCCCCTTCGGATTGCCGCCATGCGTTCGGCACCAACCGGAATCGGGGCGGGCGATATCGCCGGAACGCCCGGTGTGTATCGCCATTTTCGATTGTCCGACCGCGATAGGTTCCGGGCCATCGCCATGGTCGTTGTGATTAACTCGCATCGTCCGGATTGGTCTAATGTGTGTGGTTTCGCATCGTTTGCTCCTTGTAGTAGTGCCACGGTCATTTGGTTTGTCCTTTCGGCCGTGTGTGGCCATTTCCTTGAAGTATGACGACCTTTATGGAAATGTCAAAGGAAAAATCCAAAAATCTGTTATCATCGAACCACGCTAGAGTTTTCCACCTTCCCTTATATCCGTCTCGGAGGACGAAAAATCCAATTTTTCTAAAGATTTCTATTGACAATGCCGATCCGGAAACTATTATTTAGTCATAGTCAAACCGAAGGGAACGCATGACCGAAATTAACGATCCACATTGCGAACGGTGCGGGGAAAAACTAAACCCCAAAACGATGGTTGAATTGGAATTGGATATGCGAACCTCACAATACGGGTTGCCCGGTTCCGTTCCGGCCCAACATTCCCAGGGTTTGTTTTATTTCGGCCGGGCGTGCGCCAAGCATGTATTGGCCAATAACGGCTATGTCTTTACAATCGGCAAACGTGCGCCGGCCAACCGACCCAAACGAAAGCGAGGATAAATTGAATGACAAGCAACAAGAGTTTGTGGATGATCGCATTCGCGTAATGATGCGACAACACAAGCGATTTTTCAAAAAAGGGGTTGAGCGGCGATGACCATTGTGAGGTGGTTGCCGAGATCTTGGAATCGAATCGGAGAAACAATGACCACAATTAAACGACGCATCCGCCCGGTGTGGCATCAAACCGAAACCGTCTATGACGGACGGCCGTTGTTGGTAGCCGAAACACCCCACGCCATTTTGCTTCGTCGCAAGGGCACCCGCCTAACCCTATCGGTTCCGTGGTCCATCGCCTACCTTCGCGGGGCCACGTTGGCGGTGCAATTACAATCGTTGGAAAGGTCCAACCGCAAGCGCCGCAAATCGGCGGAAAAACCCTTCGAAATACGCCGTGGTGGATTTCTCAATTGACACGCGGCTATGACTATTATATAGTAATAGTCGATGAAGCCCCATTTGTTTTTCCTTGTTGTCTATGCATTAGCGGCAATCGTCGCAATTCATACGGACGACCACACCACGCGGGCGGTGTTCGGCAACATCTATGCCGCGTGCGCTATAATCTTCGGGATTTGCGAATGGCGGGAGCCGTGGGTAACGCGATTTATCCACAGGAACAATGAGGACGATGAACCATGACCAATATCAAATACCGCAACACGTCACCGCAACGGGTATGTCTATACAACCCGGGCAATGGAACCATCGAGGTCTATTTGGTTCTTCGGACCGAAATCGGGGATGAGCTTCACGTTTCGATGCCGGTCGATGAATTCACCCGGTTGCGGCAAATGTGCCGAATCGCGTCCGACGCCATGAAAACCGGTGAGGAATTGCCGGCCGGGTCCAACAATTTCTATTGCAAGGCCAAACAACCCATCGCGACGGAAGGCGTCACGGCCGCACAACCACCCAACCAACCGGCGTTTGATTCACCCCAAACGGCATCGCCCTATGCTACCCAATCAATCCTTCAATCCACATTGACCAAATTCAAAACGAAATTGGTGGAGGAGGCGGATCGGGTTATCGGCGAGGCATTACGTCGAACGATCCCACCCGGATTGCAGGGTTGGGTCAATGACTACAAACGCGCCCGCATGGAACGCAACCCCAAATTGGCCGAACAAATCAAGAAAAACATCGACCAAGCCATTATCAACCTTGGGTTGGACCCGTTCACGGTCTACGGCAATGATCCCACGCCCGACCCGTCGTTGATCCAACAACACCTGGGTATAGCCAAACCGCAGGACACCCAACCGGGCCGGCAGCGCGCCTTGGATATGTTGGATGAGATCAAGGCCAACCAGCGGGCGCTGGATGAAAAACCGGCCAAGCGCCGGAAGAAACTAAAACGGAAACCACACCGATAAGGAATTATCATGTCTACCCGTGGCGTTTTTGGATTTCGGATCGACGGTGCGGACAAGCTTTCAATTAACCATTGCGACAGCGCACCCGATGCGCTGGGGGATGCCGTTCTATATGACCTTAACATCATGTTGAAGCGTTACGCCAGCATTGACAATCTCCGCAAGCGCGTTCGCCGGATCGAATTGGTTGGTCGCAAAACCAAACCAACCCTTCAACAACAAATGTTGTACGGCCGTTTTTCCGATATATCGGTCGGGAACCAAACCGCAGAGGATTGGTATTGTTTGCTTCGCCGTTTGCAAGGGGAGTTGTACAAAACCCTGGTGGTCGGGGTTATGTTGAATTGGAACGATTTTATTTACAACAGTGTCATGTGCGAATGGGGATACATCGTCAACATGGACACCAAGGAATTAGAGGTTTACGAGGGGTTTCAGGAAAAACCCGCCAAAGGACGTTATGGTTTTATCCGCAATCCCGAATCAAAGTGGTATGGTTGCGGCCTGGTTTTGACCGTCCCCTTCAAACGGGTCGGATCGATGAACAAAAAGGGGTTGGGGCCAGTTATGGACAAATTGACAAAGGATTGAATCCATGGACCGCACCAAATTCTACATCTATTTTGAGGGTTCACCCCGCGCCTACCTTCGGTTGGTCGGGGAACATTCCACCTTCACGCCCAACATCGACGACGCCACGGAATTTCCGGATCGGGTAACGGCCGAGAAGTTGTTGGAAAATGAATCGTGGAACATGGGGGACGAGGGCAAAATCGAACAATCCACGGTCGCGGAGCAACCATTTTTGGTCGCATTCCTTCCCAAGAATCCGGCGTCCGGGTGGAAAACCAAATACCTAGATAAACGGGCGACACCCAAACGGATCGACACCACCTACACGGTCGAATCGGCCAAGCGGTTCGACGGGTGGCGGGACGCCATGGAGGTTTTGTCCAAAATAAAACCTCCGCGCGGCATGATCGGCGTTGTGTTCCGCGACGAACCGTTGCACATGAAGCATTACCAGGTGACCCTTGAAAGTGAAATGGGCGAGGTTTTCAATTCTACATTCAAGGTTTCGGTGCCGGACTATGCGGCGCTGGCGCTAGAAATCCTTGCCGATGTCGCCAATGCCACCCGGCTGCAGGGACAACCGCAATTCAAGGTTTTGTTGCGCAACACCACCAACAATTTGGAGGAGCCACCCCAACCCGCACCGGTGGTCGAAACCGATGATGACGACGAACCGGGGGATGAATAAATGGGCCGGGCATTGGATCAATTGCTCCAACAACTGCCGGCCGGCGTTCGGGGATCGTCGTTGTTCCCCGACTATTTGCGCTACGGCCGGGAACGTGGCGGCGCTTGTTATTTCGGTTCCGTAGTAAAAACGGTGGCCGATTTGGTAATTGATTTCGACCTATACGCCCGTCAAATCCGTTTGGCGCTGCCGCCCGGTCGATTTCCGCTATTTAAGCATCAACGGCCTATGGAAGCATCCTTTATCACCCTTAACGGCCGGGAAACACGCCCGCGGCGCGTCCGGCTAACACGGACCAAACCATGAAAACCAAATCCCCCGACAACTACGCCGGTTTTGATTCCGGCTACTTCATTGTGGCGATCAATCCCATGGACGGTAACGTGGAAACGTTGCGGGACACCGGCCGGTTTGATTCACGCGAAAAGGCGGAAAACCATTTGCGTTACCAGGATTCCCACATCATCGATTTGTTTACCGTCAAACGGTTCAACGAAATCCGGGAATTGTTGAAGGACGATGCCCGGTGGGTGATTTTCTACCGTGATCCTTCAACCGAATGCAAACGGTTCATAAAAACCATCAACCGGTTCGGCAATTACCGGTATGTGTCGTTCGACGAGGCCACCACCTTCAAAAATGAAAGGGTCGCCCGGATGGTGATCGAAATGTTAAACCCTTTGGGATTTGACAGTGATGGTTGCTATGACGCCGAATCGGTCAATCGCCAATACACGATCCAAATCCACAAACGGTTGGGGGACAGCGCGCGGGCGGTGTTGGTGGATGCCGTGATTGACATCCCACGGGAAATCACGTCGGCGGATTTGGGCGATTTGGCCCGGATCATCAACGAAACCAAAAATACCATGGCCGAGGATCGGGTGTGGGGGATCAAACTTGAACCGATAAAGGATTAAATGTGGTGTGGGTTGAATACCAACGATCCATGGTAGAAACCTTTATCCGGGAAATCCATTCCGGCCCCGGTTATTTCTCCGTGGACGTGGATGCAAAATTTCTTAAAAACACATCCGGTTTGTCCGTAAGAACGAAACTGTTGTTTTTTCACATTCATTACGAACGGCCGGAACAGGTGATCCCGGTAGCGGTGTTTCCGCCGATTTCCGTTCACCAATCCCCGGATGTTATGCGGGTATCATCTAAGGATTATCGAATCCCACCGATCCACATTCAAATAAAACTTTGGGAACGCGATTTGTTCACGGATCATTTTGGATGGTGTCCGGAGGGAAAACAACGAATAACCGACGCCGTGAGACCGCCCCGCGTCAGGGACGGTTACCCTTGTTGAGCGATCCGTGACGGGTAATCCAGACCACGCATTTGTTTTTTGGGAAGAGGGCGGCTCTTTCCTATCGGCTGAGCCACGGCCAGCCACGGCAGAAGAGGTCATCGCGATCATCGGTGCATCGCTAAGCAAGTGGTTTTCGTGAAGATAATAAATTTCGTTCGACGAGTTCGGTGAGAGAATGGTCCCCTGTTGATTGGCGCTGATGGGAGAATCGCGCATTGGATCGCAAGAAGCGCTAATTGGTGGGCATTTTAGCGCTGTTTTCCATAAAGCGCTGTATTTTTCATTTCTCATTCATCTATTCTATTATAAGAGAAGAGAGTTTACACGCGGGTGGTAGGGGTGGTGGATTAGGAGTCCCCGAGGTGTAATTATCAGTGAAGAGAATTACACCTCGGCAATAGAAATTCTTCAATGAAGAAATCTATCCTAATCCGAGGGATACGCGGTATGGTTCCGGGTATGGTCTCATAGGACCGGTTGAATGTCATTTAAGGTAGTCGTGATCTACCGGCTTCTTAGGCATCCGCTAGGGGATACCACGTTGTTCCAACCGAAGGAGCCAATGTTTGATCCGTGTGCGGTTTTGTCGTGAACCCTTGGGGCCGGGTATTGACGCCATGCAAACGGGACATTGCGCAGGGTAAGGTCAGGTCCCTGCGTCTTAACGATTCCGATCTACGGGGCCACCGGATCATGCCCCCACGGTTGCCGCAGCGATCCGTAGCCGTGGGACGGATATAAATAGGTTGTTGTCCTACTTATACCCCTTGCATTTTCTGCTTGCCACGTTGGCCGGGGTTTACTATAGTTTAGTGTTAGTTGCGAGGTGATATGGCGATGGATTTGATGGAAAAAACCGAACGGCGGGGAAAGTACACCGTTTTGCGTGGTTTGGTGACCACCGCACGTTTGGTCCAGTTGTTCGGGAAATCGGAATTGACGGTCCGGGAATGGATGTTTAACCATGGCCTTCCCTACGTCGTGGTTCCGGGTGACGAGCGGGACAGTATCCGGTTTCGATTGGCCGAGGTCCGCAAATGGGCACGGGACAACGGCAAGGAAATTGTGGGTTAAAATCGGGCGTTCCATTTTTGGGTTGCGGGAGTATAGGATGTTGTAATGGTTGACGTATTGGAACAATTATCCACGTTGCCCCCGGAAAAACTTCGGGAGGCGGCGGCGCGCATCCAATTTTTGCAAAACCCGACCGGTGCGGCACCGACCGTTGCCGTTGGCACGTCCGATGATGCCGAGATGGTCGCCAAGGTGTTGTCGCAATTGTTGGGCCGGTTCGTTCCCGTTTCGGTGTTGAATACCGCGACCCGGGGACGGTTCATGGTCGGCGTAAACACGATGATGGAATTTATCCGCAAGGAATTGCGTCCCGGCCGTGCCCGGGTTCAAACCGTCCGGGCCATCAAATTATTGTGCGGAATGATCGTCAAGGATTTGCGCAAGCGCCGCATCCCGGTCACCCCGCGCACCGTGGCCCATGGCATGACCGAGGTGGCCATGGTCGTGGACCGGCATTTGCCCGGCTATGGGCCGGCCGGTTTGTTGAAATTGGTTTTATTGCCGGGCCGTTCGTCCGAGTAAAAACTTCCGTTTGGTTGTGTCCTATCGATTCCCATCCGTGCCGTGTGGTGCGGATGGGTTTTTATTTGGGGTATAAATAGGTTGAATGAAACTATTGACGACCGCAATCCAGGAGGGAATTCTAGCGCTGATTTGCTTTGACAATTCCCCGACCGCCAATGTTGTCCGTTCGTTGGTGCCGGCCCGGCAATTCGACCCCTACTACCGGGATTTGGCCGAATCGGCGATCGACTACCACGAAAAATACAAGAAACCGCCGGGCGAACACACCATGGATTTGGTGGATACGCTTAAGGCCCGCAAAGAAGATTCGGCGGAAATGTACGACCGGATTTTGGATTCATTGAATTCGGTCAAGCGGGGATTGGACGGACCCAAGGGATTAAACCGCAAATATCTATTTGATAAGGTTTCGGTATTCGTCCGCACCCAACGGATGAAGGCCAATACCGCCAAAATCATCGGGTTGGGCCGCAAGGCGGAAACCGGGGACGAAACCGCGCTGCTGGAGGCCGAGGCAATCATGGCGTCGGCCGGTCGCGGATCGTCGCTGGAATCGTTGTCACCGGGGTTGTTGCTAAATGATCCCACCCAAGCATTGTCGTTCTATAACCGCGACGAAACCGATTTCCTTCCGTTAGGCATCCCCGAATTGGACCGGTACAAACTAGGACCGGCACGTAAGAAATATCATTTGACGTTGGCCGACACCGGAACGGGCAAATCGTGGTTCGCGGTTCATATCGGCAAGATGGGGATTCGCCATGGTTACAAGGTAATGCACATCTCGTGTGAAATGTCACAGGAAGAAGTGGTGCAACGATACGTGCAGGCCATTTGCTCGGTGAGTTTGGACGAGGCCGATGTGATTATCCGCCGGTTCGACAAGGACGAATTAGGCCGGATCATTGGTCACCGGTCCCGCGAATTGAAGCGGTTGACGTTGAACGGGAAAAATGCCTACGCCCGGTTGTTGAAAAAATTGGAACCGTTGCGTAACCGTCCCAAATTGTGGGTCAAGGATTTTCCATCCGGGACACTAACCGTCCGCACATTGAAGGCATACATGGATTACATGGAGGGGGCGCATTCGTTCATCCCGGACATTTTGATCGTCGATTACCCGGATTTGTTCGACCACGACACCAAACACCAGCGCAATGAATTGACCAAGATAGCCGTGGACCTTCGCGGCATCGGCGGGGCGCGGAACATGATGGTGTGTGGATTTAGCCAGGTCAACGAAACCAAGCAGGGCAAAATCATCCGCACCGGACGGGCATCGGAGGGTCGTGGTAAGGAGCATACGGCCGACATCATTTTGTCATTGAATCAAACCGAGGCCGAATATGATTTGGGGTTCACCCGTATTGCGGCACCCAAGGTTCGCGGCAACCGGAAAAACATGAAGGTGTTGGTGTCGCAGAATTTGGCCATTGGCCAATTCGCCATCGACAGCGCGTTAATGGCCGAGGATACCTATTGGAACATGATCGAAAATGCCGATGACACGGATGAGGATTTTACCGACGAGGATTGACATTTGATCATGACTATCATATAGTAATAGTCCATGAAGTGTGCCATAGGGACCGCCGGCGGCGCAAAGGTAAGGTTCGGCGGTATGACGGGTCCGCAAACATAACCGCCCGTCATCACACTTCATTTTAAGGAATGCAATGGACAAGGAATTTTACAAATTGGCGGTGTTGGACCCCCGGTTGCAAACCTATCGGGACACCAAACCATGTCACGCGACCGCCGCCGATGCCCGCGCCGCCGCCGATGCCATGCCGGTGGGCCGGTATCGGATTAGCCATGTTGTGGGGTCCAAACGGACCGATATGGAACCGTTCGAAGCCGGCACCAATTCGGCCCCGGCCAACGCGCCCCGGGCCAATGTCGCCAAACGGTTGGCATCCCGGCCCATGGGTGGCCGTCCTCACTAGCGCAGAATCAATTTCAGGGCCGGAGGTGTGTTGTGGGTAGGAAACTACGGGCAGAGGGGTTCTTCAACATCCCATACGCCCCGGTAAACGCGAGTCTATTACAGCGACGTTTTGTCGTACCCCCGTTTAGTGTGTTGGACGCCAAGGCGGGGTATTGGCAGGACCGCAAGCGCGCATGGTTGGCGCTGGGGATCGAATCGGAATTGGGCCGGGCGTCCAATGGGGAAACCAAGCGGTTTACCTTCGTTGCCGGCACCCGCGAATATAAGGATTTGGACCCGGTGTCCAAGAAAATCCTGGATACCGGATCGGGCACATCGATTTTCGATCCGGTGTTGTGCGAATGTGTTTACACATGGTTTTCGCCCGATGGGGGAATGGTGTTGGACCCATTCGCCGGCGGATCGGTTCGCGGCATCGTTGCCGGACATACGGGACGAAAATACTTGGGGATTGAATTACGCGGGGAACAGGTCCGTGCCAATTTGGTTCAACAGGAAAAAATCCTGGACGATCGGTCGGCCGAATGGATTTGCGGGGATAGTCGTGGGGTGCTAAAGGAATTCAACGACGAAAAGACATTCGATTTGGTTTTTAGTTGCCCACCCTACGCCGATTTGGAGGTCTATTCGGACCATCCGCGCGATTTGTCCAACATGGACTATGAAACCTTCAAACGTGCCTATTTCGACATCATCAAACAATCGGTTCGGCGGTTGAAAAATAACCGGTTTGCGGTGTGGGTGGTTGGGGAAGCGCGTTCGACACGGGAAAAGGAAGGATATTATTACGGATTGGTTCCGGACACGATCCGGGCATTCGAGGACGCCGGCGCACGCTACTACAACGAAATCATGTTGTTGACGGCCATTGGTTCGTTGCCGATCCGGGTCACCAAGCAATTCCAACGGTCCCGCAAGGTGGGCCGTACCCACCAAACGGTGTTGGTGTTTGTGAAGGGTGATCCGCGCATCGCCGCCGCCGTGTGTAACCGCAAACGATTGGTGCGGAAATGAGAAAGGTGACCAAAAAATGGAAGATGAAATCCGGAAAAACCATCCGGATTTGTGATATGACGGACGAGCATCTTCAGAATGCAATCAATTGTGTTCGTCAACACCACGAAAAATCAATCGAATCCGCCTATGCACTATCGTTGATGATCGATTCGGAAAGTGATGGTGCGTTTGTATTGGATCAACAAATTGACGCGATGGAGCGGGGTGATGCATCGGAGTTTTTCCCGATTTTGAATGATTTGAATGCGGAGGCATTTCGTCGAGGATTGGTGCGAAAATGAATGACAAAGACATCCAAAACATGATCCGGGAGTTGCTAGATCTTGAAGAGGGGCTTAGCGAATGGGAGGTCAATTTCCTGGATAGCATCGTGTTGCGGTCAACCTTCACCGACAAACAATCTTCGAAGGTAGAACAAATTTGGAACGCCCGGATCGGGAACAAACGATGAGCGACAACACACCCATGCGTCCGGGATACTATTGGGCCAAATGGCGCATAGAGGGTGGTTTTGTCGTTGCCGAGATTTACGCGACGGACGTTTTTACAACAATATCCATTGGATGGGGTGATGTGAACGTTACAAAGGACATGGTCACCGACAGACTGCAATTGGTGTGCATAAACCGCAAACGGTTCAAACCATCATTGGGTTCGTTGATCGGCAAATGGTTCGCGACGGAAAAAGAAGCGTGTGACGCGGCGATAAGGCACAAATGAAGGAAATAAATATCCCACTAACCGGCTACCTAATCCCGGCCCCGACGCCGGTGGATGAAGAATTCCTTAGCGCAATCGCCGAATTGAACGAAAGGGAACGGCAAATCGGGTTAATGCAATGCCGCAACCTTGCCGTTTCTACCGATGCCATGATGTTGGCGATGTATGTTCAAGGATTTGAGAAAAACATGCGACACATAGAAATTGTCATCAGCGATTGTAAGGAAACGGTTCATGGCAAGGTTGTGACCAACACAACCGATGAGGACATGGAGGATGCGGTGGGGTTGGCCGTCAAACACCTTTTGCGACAACAAATCGAAAGGGTATTTTGCGCCCGTCCGGACCCGATAACCGATAGTGATCGTTGGACCGATTATTTTGACACCAGAGAATCCGAGGTTGGTGGTCCGCGATATTGGAGGAGGTTTACATCGGCCGGTCAATTGCTTCAGGATTTCAGTGAGTACTGGGGTAATGTATGAAATTCACCCCGATTGAACAACATGGTGACATTTGGATGAAGCGGGATGACCACTTCCGCGTGGCCGGCGTATCGGGGGGTAAGGCGCGGACGTGTTGGCATTTGGCCACGCAAACCAGGGCGATGGGCTTGATTACCGCCGGATCGCGGGCATCTCCGCAGGTCAATATCGTGGCGCACATCGCCAAAAAATTGGGCATCCCGTGCCGTGTCCATATTCCATCCGGGAAGATGTCGCCGGAGGTGGTGGCGGCGCGAAACGCGGGGGCCGAAATCATCCAACACAGGGTTGGGTACAACACGGTCATCAAGTCGCGGGCCGAATCGGATGCCGCACAACATCCCGGATGGGTCCACATCCCCTTTGGCATGGAATGCGCCGCGGCGGTTCGGCAAACCCAAATGCAGGTGTATAACCTTCTTGTTGAGGGCGGACCGGGCATAAAACGTTTAGTGGTCCCGGTGGGTTCGGGCATGTCGTTAGTCGGAATCCTGCACGGGATGCGACGGATGGGATATAACCACCCGGTTTTAGGTGTCGTGGTGGGGGCCGATCCCCGCAAACGGTTGCGCACCTATGCCCCATGGGGATGGGAACATTGGGTTACGTTGGAGAACGCCGGAACCGATTACCACAAACCGGCCGAAACATGCGACTATGACGGGGTGCATTTGGACCCGCACTACGAGGCTAAATGCATTCCATTTCTAAAACCCGGCGATTGCCTGTGGGTTGTCGGCATCCGCCAAACCGAGGAACGCTAATGGCCCCGACCCATGCACAAATTACGATTAAACAACAGGGAAAAACGTTAGCGGATGGGATCATTCACCTTCAATCCGCCGACGAAACGTTTTTGAAAACCATGTTGTTCAATATCGAATCGACGATCAACAACCAAATGCCGGAATACCGGTGCCATGTATCCATCGTCGGTACTCAATACGTGGAACGGGAACATGGCAAAATCCTGGGAATCCATCAATCCGGACGGCAGCGCCAATCGGAGGAGCCGAAGGAGCCGATTAAGGATTTGGAGTGGAAACATGACTAACGAAAAGGAATTGTGTCGCAATTGCCGCTTCTATCTGGCAGATAGCGGTGTTAATGGGGATTGTCGGCGATACCCACCTACCGTTGTAGAATATGACAACGACCCAGTTTTTCCGATGGTGGACGGCACCGATTGGTGCGGGGAATGGAAGGCAAACAATGACGAAGCAGGCGATAGTCGTGAACGTCCGGGATGAACCGTGCGACGTATCGATCATGCGTCCGGGACCGTATGGAAACCCCTTCATCATTGGCAAGGATGGGGACCGTAAAACGGTGGTCGATAAATACCGGAACAAATTGCGCAACGACATCCCATTGATGATGAAGGCCCGTCGTGAGCTGAAGGGCAAACGGTTGGGGTGTTGCTGCGAACCGGATTTGTGCCACGGCCAACCGTTGGCCGAGGTCGTCAATATGCCGTGCGGTGAATTCCACAAATTGGTGGCACGGATCAAACGAAAACAGGGCGCGAGGGGCCGGAACGTCTAAGGTGCATAATGCGAATGTTGGAGTTGACCGAGGACCAATGGAAGGATTTGAAAACCCTTTTGGAGGATCATCTTAAACTAAAACCGGAACGTGCGGACGTAATCAACCCGATTTTGTCCAAAACAAAGGGTTTGTGGTATAAGGCAAATCCGTGGGCACCGGCACAACCACCCTTCGTCTTTGGTAAAAAGAAACGATGATCTCCCCGATTGCGGTACAACGATGGATGGACCGGCCCCTTCGCGACAGCGCACGGGCCAAACGTCTACCCCGCAAACGTATTTTGCGGATGTACCGGGAATCGCACCCACCCAAATTAAGCAACAAACTTCGGCACCACCAGCGCGTTGGTTTTCTTCTATGCCTGCAGCGCCGGCGTTATTTGTTGTTCTACGATCCGGGGTTGGGCAAATCGTTGATTTCGTTGGCATTATATAGCCACTACCGCCGCCGGCGCAATCCCAAAATCAAAATGCTGGTCACCGTCCCCAACGCATCGAACGTTGGGCAATGGTGCGACGAAATACGCAAGCAAACCGGCCTTAAACCGGTGGGCGTGGACGGCAACGGATCAACCAAGCGGTGGCAGCAATTGATGGACCCCAGCGCCGATGTGGTGATTATTACCTACATGGGGTTGTTGTCGTTGGTGTGCAACAAGAAGGCTAAGAAACGGAAAACCGCCCGGGGTTGGAAAATCGATTACAAATTAGTGGACAAGGTGGCGGCACAATTCGGTTTTCTTACATTCGATGAATCGACCGCGTTCGGCAGTGCAAATTCCATGACCTACCGGATGTGCAAATCGCTGTCATGGTCCGAAACCACCCGCGCCGCCTATGCGTTGACCGGAACCCCCATGGGCAACGATCCGACGCCATTGTGGGCACAATTCCACGTGATCGACGGTGGTGAAACATTGGGCGAGACCATGGCGTTGTACCGTGGCGCATTCTTCCGGGGCAAGCGCAACTATTGGGGTGGGATGGAGTGGAAATTCGACCGTCGCAAGAAATGGTTGCTTAATCGCATGATCCGCAATCGGTCGATCCGATATGAGGAAAACGAATGCTTGGATTTGCCCAAAATCGTTCCGATTACCCGGTTGGTGGAATTCCCACGAGAAACCTGGAAATACTACGATCGGTTGGTCGAGCAATTACGGGAACAACAAATTGCCCAAGCGGTGAAGGTATCGGATAATCCGTTCCACCGGATGCGATCCATTACCGCCGGTTATTTGGTGTTGAAAACCGAGGCCGGGGACAAATCCATCATCCGTTTCAAGGAAAACCCGAAATTGGATGCGTTGCTGGCCGACATTCATGATATCTCGCCCAAACGCAAAATCGTGGTGTTCCATCACTACAACCAAACCGGGCAAATCATCAGTGACGCGTTGACGAAGGCTAAAATCAAACATATCCGGTTGTGGTCCGGTACGCCGGCAAAATTGAAACGGGACATCGCCCATGCATTCAACGATCCATCGGTACGGGTGTTGGTGTCGTCCAGCGCCGGCGCGTTCGGGGGCAATTGGCAGGTCGGTAACTATGTGATGTTCTTCGAGCCGCCATCCGATCCCAAGATGCGGAAACAAATGCTCAAGCGGTGCCACCGCATGGGACAAAAACGCTCGGTGTTCGTCATGGATTACGCGGTGCGGGGATCAATCGACACCCGTTTGTTGAAAATGCAAAAACAAGGTAAGGATTTGATGGATGCGATTGTGGACGGCACCGTTCCTGTCAATTTTCTTGCTCGGCGTCACTAATTTTTAGAATTTTTGTTGACTTTCCCACCGATACTATTACTATGTATTAGTAATAGTTGTAATGATCCAAAGGAGCATGTCAATGAACGGAAGGGTTAATTTCGTCGATTCGGTCCGGGACCGTAAGGTTTTACATTTGGCCGCGATCGGCCGTCCCATGGGCTACATCGCCATGGCCACCGGGTTGACGGTGGCCCAGGTATCGTACCGGTTGTCGCGGCGGGCCGGTATGAAATTAAAGGAAATCCGCAGCGGCACCGACAAATACCATTTGGGTCGCGTGGTGGAGGGAAATTTAACCGTCATGCGCGAGGTGGCTAAATCGGTGGATCACATGTTGGGGGCCGAACGGGTCATAATTAACGGAGCGATGAACCATGCGATTGACCGATCTACGCCGGGCCGTCGAAACGCGGCTAAAACTCGCACAACAGGAATACAAAACGGCAATCGACGCCATTGAAACGCTGGAACGGTTGGGCGGCGGCAATCCCGGGACCAAAACAGCCAAGAAGGTGACCGATACCGGCAAACCGAAACTCACCGCCATGCAGCGGGTTTCTAACTACGTCGGCGATTGGATCGAGATCGGTGAGGAATTTACCGTAGCCGACGTTTACAAAGCGCGGCAACTATCCGGTTTGACCGAGGGTGCCGTCTATCAATCGCTCAGGAAATTGTGCGATTTGAAATACTTGGCCCGCCTAGGCAATCCGGCCGACAACCATCTCACCTATAGAAAGGTCAAGGAAATACTACCGGATTAGGACTATGCCGACACGAACATACAAGATCAAGCGATTTACCGGCGACAAGTTGGACGCCGTGACCAAGGCCAATGACATCATTTCGCAATACATGGACCAAGGTTACAAGCTTACGGTGAGACAAATTTATTACCGGTTTGTCGCGGCCGATCTATTCCCCGATGACCGCAAGTATTCATGGACTGGTTCCAAATGGATCGAGGACCCAAACGGCACCAAAAACGCCCAACCCAACTACACATGGTTGGGTGACATCCTTAGCGATGCCCGGATGGGCGGGTACGTCGATTGGGAATCGATCGAGGATCGGACACGGGAATTGGAAAAGGTTCCGCATTGGGACAGCCCGGCGGATATCGTTCATACGTGCGGCGTGGCGTTCCGGTTGGATAAATGGGTGGACCAGAAAAACCGGGTTGAGGTATGGGTGGAAAAGGATGCGTTGGAGGGCATTGTTAAAAAATCGGCGCACGCGATGGATGTGTCCGCGTTCTCGTGCCGTGGTTATACGTCCATGTCGTCCATGTGGGAGGCGGCGCAACGATTGAAGGAATACGTCATGGCCGGACAATCGCCAATCATTTTGCATCTAGGCGACCACGACCCGTCCGGCATCGATATGACCCGCGACATCCAGGAACGGTTGAACCATTTCCTGTACGTCGATTACTACCATGAGGTGGTTAAGGGAAGCGCGTCGTTCAAATCCAAGGACGCATACGATCACGTGCGCAAATCCATCAAGGATCGGACCGGCCACGACGGTATCCGTATTCGCCGGATCGCGCTGAATATGGACCAGGTTGAGGAATACAATCCACCACCGAACCCGGCCAAATCCACGGATAGCCGGTTCAAAAAATACGTCCGGCAATACGGACCGGAAAGCTGGGAATTGGATGCATTGGAACCAACGGTGCTGGATTCGCTGATTACGGATACAATCGCCGAATACCGCGCCGACGACAAATATAACGCGCTGGAATTAAAGGAGGATAAACATCGCGATGATTTGTCGCGGGCATCCAAGCATTGGGATGGTGCGGTCGTGCCGGCACTGGCCAAAATCAAGGACAAACGGAAATGACGAAAACCCAGGCAAAAATAGCGTTGGTCAACAAGGGTTGGCACCAGCATATGGATATTTGGTGGATCGCCCCTGATACCAGGAAGGCATTTTTGTTTCCGTTGGCCGTCATTGAAGCGGGGATAATGGGTTTGAACGAACCGTTTGAACCGGACGTTTATTCAAAACAAACCAAGGAACCCATCATGGAAATCAAACAAATCTTTCCCGGCGACCTGCGTTGCTCCAAGTGTCAAAGCGCCAAGGTTTTGTTGAACCAATGGGGGATATGCAATAAATGTTGGCTGAAGCTTAAACCCGAGCAGCGCAAGATTTTCGACGACAGCCGCGAGGTGGTGTACCAACAAATCAAGGTGTACCGGACCCGTGCGGTGGCGATTATCGGGACGATCATCATCACCGCCATGGCGACCGCCGAAGCGATGGTGGTGTTTTTCCACTACAGCCGATGACCTACCGGCACCGTCGCTACCGGAACGTCACCGCGCACCGGTCCTACGGCCCGATCCGGCGCGGGCATTGGTATACGATGGTCAACCAAGGCACGATCCGTGGAATTCCGGTGGTTGTGGTGTTGGGTGGTAAATACGGGTGGGTAATCCCCAAACGGGTGTTCAAACCAAAGGGAAACCGATGATTATTTTAATTCAACCCGGCCAAAAATTGATCGTCGGGTTCGCGGACGCGGATAACCGGTTGGTTGACGGGGAATTCGAGGTGCATTTTGACACCAAAGAACATCCTCGTCGCATTTTGGTAAAAGAGACCGCGGGCCTTCCCGGATCGGTGCTTGGTAAGGCTAAACAGGTTCTTTACGAGGAGAAATTCAGCAAACCCGAACGCAAGCTGGCAAAACCGGGGACACACATTATCCATGAGGGTTTGTGATGCATGTGTGGCGAAACATCATCGATCCTGTAGAACGTGATCGGTTCATAAGGGATCGTGGGTTGGGCAATCCTTTCCCTGATGCTCGCATTAGCGTTTGCACCGCTTGTAGTTGTGTCCGCATCGAACGAAGCATAAGAGCCGGTTTTGTTGGGGGAGCGATGGGTTACAAAATATCGGACATTGGATGGAATATCCCACAAACGGGCACCCGATTGTCCGGGACCATAACATGAGCCCAAACGTGTGTTCAAACCAAAGAGATAGTTATGTCTAAAATCCGCCGCATTGATGACCCGCCGCCCGACCTAGTGAATCTGCCCCATCCCGGTGAATTCCAAATCAAATGTTTGTCTTGCGGATCGACCGACGTGAAAATCGATGACAGTTTGGCGATGGGAAGCAGCCAAACCGGAATATACGGGTCAATCGACCTAGTATGTCAAAAGTGTGGTGCCACCAAAGAAATCAAGGGGTTTTAATGGTGTACCTACTTCATTTCAACCAACGGTTCAAACATGCCGGCCATTACCTTGGGTTTTGCGCCGATGGTGGTTTGGATAAACGATTGGAACGACATCGGGCCGGACGTGGGGCACGTTTATTAGAGGTGGTCACCGCCGCCGGCATTGGATTTCAATTGGCCCGCACATGGCCCGGATTGTCGCGGGATGATGAACGACGGATGAAGGGACGTGGATTAGCTCCGTTGTGTCCCATTTGCAGTGGAAGCGCTGGAACTGGGTTGCCGAGAAGTTTTACATGAACCACGATTGGGAAAAATTGGTCAAGGAAAAACGACGTGCCGTCGTGCGACGTTTCGAGGGCAACCGTGATCTGTATTGGGCGGTACTCACCGGCGATTTCTTTACGTGCCGTCATTGTAAATGCATTCGGATGCAATACACGTGTGTCAAAACCGCCGCGTGTTTCCCCGGCCCGGAACGTAATTACACTATATACGTCCGCGAGCATGACACCAAACTAGAGAGTAATCCGCCCGAATGCAAACCGATCGACGAGTTAGCGTTTCCCCGCGATGAATGCGCTGCGATGGAGTTGGCTAATCTTTACGGCCGTCCGGTCACCGTGGACGAGGTAGTAAAACGCCGCCGTGAAACGGTCAATCAATACCGCCAAATATGTAAGGGCTTGGGTTTGGATTTATCCAATTACTCGGATCGCGCGGTTTGGGTGTTGATGATGCAGGCCCAAAAACGTCAAAGTAACACCGGGAAATGAAATTCGACTACGAGCAATTTCTAAATGAGGTGGGCGTACCCTACGTTACGTCCGGACCCAACACGAAAAAAGGTTGGGTGTCCATTGCGTGTCCGTTTTGCGGGGATGATCCCTCCGAACATCTTGGCCTTAGTCCCGAATCCGGCGGTTGGGCGTGTTGGCGCAACCCGGAGCACAAGGGCGGTTCGCCGGTTAAAATCATCCAATATTTTAAGGGATGTTCGTGGGACGAGGCCAAACGCATTGCCGGCGACACCGACGCCGTGCCCACCGGGGAATCATGGGATTCGTTGGAACAGGAGTTGGCGACCGACGATTTACAAACCACCCATCCCGAATCCTTGGAATTCCCGGATGAATTCCGCACCATCGACAATGTTCCAAGCTTCTTCCGGCAATACATCATCAACCGGAAATTCAATCCGGAGGACGTGGATCGGTTTTGCCGGGACTACCAATTGCGGTTTTGTTTAGAGGGTAAATGGAAACGTCGGGTCATTTGTCCGTTGATCGACCACAAACAACGTGTCATCGGTTGGCAGGGCCGCGCGATCGGGACCGCCAAATTGCGGTACGATACGTGGCCGCATGACGAAACCACCAAACGGGCACTATTCAACCACGGCCCGGCCCTAGCCGCACCCAACAAACGGGTATTGACCGTGATCGAGGGGCCGTGGGATGCCTACAAAATTGATTTTTATGGCCGGCGCTGGGGCATCCGGGGGGTGGGCACGTTGGGAACCCAATTCATTGACTACCAGGTTTCGTTAATCCAACGGTTGGCGTCCAAATACGACTACACGGTGCTTCTATTTGATATAGGGGCCGAGGGGCCGGTTTACGACCTATCCCTACGATTGTCGAACATTCGGCCCATCATCGGACGTACACCCGAATACCGGGATGATGCCGGGGATTTGTACCCCCGCGAGGTGCGGCCGGTCATCATGTCAATTATTCGGAACGCAATTGCAAACTTAAAATGATTGGCTAGTATTTAGTAAAACCCCGGTTGCTCCGGCCGGGAACATAGTAATGGACGTACATCATATCCGGGGCAATGGGCTATTCCCAAACACGGAAAGGACAAACCATGGGAAAAGTGCTGAGGCATCGTCCGCGCCTACGTCCCCAATTCGACGGACCATTGGCGGGTTGGGCACTCAACTTCTGCAATAGAAATGTGTGGCGCACGCGACCCTATATGGACGTGGACGATCTAATGGGAGAGGCACGATACGTGTTTGTAAAATGCTTCCGGAAATATTGGGATGATGAAAAACCCATATCCCCGGAGCATTTCGCCGGATTATTCCGAACATCGTTTACGAACGCCGTTCATAAGATTGCGTTGAAACGATCCGTCAAACACATCGCCCGCAACGCAACCGACGTGCGCCGGCGGGAAAATTGGATGGAACGGCGGCAGGGACGGTTCTACGGATTCGGTGAGGTTAATTTGGACATGTCATCCGCCCCACCACACCTTCAAAATATTGTCTACTTCCTAACCAAATCGTCACGGCCGCCCAAACGCAAACCCCGTGAAACCGTCAATGATTTCATGCGGCGCGTCGGGCGGGTGCAGGCGGATCGGGATGTCGTGTCCGAAATGCTAAGTTTCCTAAAAATCGCCCCCGAGGCGGTTTTGGCATAGCAAATCGGATATAAATAGGGTTGAATTGTTCGGACCATTTTTCATTCTAAAGGAGTCCCACTATGGGAACAAAGACGGCGAAGACGAGCAAGATCGAAGCGGAATTGTTGGCGGCGACCAAGGAAAAGCCGCAGGGCAAGAAGGAGGACCGGCAGGACTACTTGGACCGGTTGATGGAGTCGGCGAACACCATGAAGGAAAAGGCGTTCGCCAAGCTGTCCCAGGAGGCGCAGGATTGGGTGGGCGATAACGTCGAAATCGCCAACGACAACGAAGATTCCAAAAAGAAGAAGCCGTTGAACGATTTCGACGGCGGCGCGGACGAGCCGGAGGAGGATGACGAGGACGATGATTCGGATGATTCCGACACGTCCGACGATGACGATTCGGACGACGAGGGGGAGGACGACGAAGAATCCGATGATGACGAAGAGTCTGATGACGACGGCGACGACGAAGAGGCGGACGATGATGAAGATTCCGATTCGGACGATGACGACGAGGAATCGGACGATGACGATTCCGACGACGACAGCGCGGATGACGACGAAGATTCGGACGAGGAGTCCGATGATGACGAATCCGACGATGATTCGGACGACGACGAGGAGTCCGATGATGACGACGCGGACGATGACGACGAGGAGGACGAAAAACCCAAATCCAAGAAAGGAGGAAAGGGCGACAAAACCTCGTCGTCCAAGGGTAAGGGCGGCAAATCCAAGGACGCGGCGGGACCGACCGGCGAGGAATTGGTGGCCGGCCGCAAGGCGATCCGGGCACTGGTTTGCAAGAACCCCAAAATTTCGATCGAAAAAACCATTGCCACCATCGGCAAGAAACACCCCAAGCTCAGCGAACAGCATATCAAGGGTGTTTGGCACGACACCAGCGCCACGATCAAGCAGCTTGACGACCTGGGCAAGTTGAAGTAATCGCGATGGCCCCGCGCAAATTGGACGGGATGAAATATATTTCCCGTCCGGTTTATTCACCCTAACCAAAGGAGCTATCATATGGCCCGCACCGCCGTTGTAATCGTGACCCCGGACGAACGGGGTATCGCCGCAATGCATTTCGCCAAGCAGAATTTTGAGATTCTGCACGCGCTGTTTTTCTTTACACCAACACCCACGCCTCCCGAAGAAGATGTCGAGGCCAAACAATTCATGGATGCGGTCACCGGCAAAATGCATGTGGTTTCGTCCAGCGCCGTCTATCACACCGACGCCGCCGGCACCGTCCTTCCGGAAATGATCCGGGCCATGGTCGGGTTCGATCATGCGGTTGAAAAAAGCGCCCATGGTGTCGTGTCACCGGACATTTTTTCCAACGGTCAAATGTCCGTGCAATATCTTTCCCACGCCGCCAACCATGCCTATTTCGGTTCGGCACCGCCATTGAACCGGATCATCATTTCCGCGCCGATGGCGGGGATCGACAACGATGGGGTCAAGGCGTTCATCAAGCAAAACAAACTCCAGGACATCGTGGACGCGGCGATGGGGAACGCACCCATCGCGATGGCAAAACATTTTCCGCAATCCACGGATGCGCCGGCGGTCGAAAAAACACCGCAAATGGACGAGGTGGTGGAACACCTGCCGGTTGCCGAATCGAAGGAGTGATTCGGAAATCCGGTGGATGGAGAGTGGGCAAGCGGTTGTGAAATATCGACCACGCGGACCCACCGGAGCATCTCTAGACCCTGTTTCGTGTTGTAATGCGCTGCACACATTCCACCGGATTTTATCGAGCGTTTGGTGGCCCCGAGGTGACGACAGAAGAAGTGTAGGCATCTTCGACGAGTGAACCACCTGCCTACCGGGCCACCATTCTTATCCCGCGTACAACGTGTGGTCATCCTCCAAGGCCGGCGAGGCGGAATTGGCCCAGGCGGCGCAATCATTGGCCCAAGCGGAAATCATCCGGGCCACGGGTGTGGCCCGTGCCAATGGAATCATCGGCGACAGTCTAAAGGGTAACGAGGCCTATCTTCGTTACCTTTGGATTCACGAAATGGCCGAAACCAAAAACCAGGTGATTTACATCCCAACCGAGGCCGGATTGCCGATCCTCGAGGCGGGTCGAAGCACCACCCGACCGGCACCGGCCGAATAACATAACGGAGCATAAAAAAGGGGGTTTGTAACGGAGGTAGTGGTCATGCGGGACACGATGGATAAGATTGACAAATTGATGGCCGAGATGCGGTTGGACATTGAAAAGGTGTTTCGGGGCAACTACGTATCCGGCACGCGCGTACGCAAGCAATGCAAACAAATCATGAATCATTGCAAAACGATCCGGGCCGGTGTGATTGAAGCGCGCGATATCCAGGGTATCCGGGCTCCGTCCAATAGGCGGTAATTTTATAATCGACAAAAACCGTCGCAACCGGCAACACTGGATGGACGATAAAACGTGGGGCCGTTTTGGCCCCCGATTCATTTAACCGGAGCTTGCCATGCGATTGTTGATTGCCGCCGTGTTGATGCTGGGGATTGTCGGATGCAACGCCACGTCCCTGCCCATGATCCAATCGGGGATGGACGATACGGAAGCGCAAAGGGCGCTGGATAATACATTCCCGACGCCGGTTTTGTGCGACGTAACGGCCACCCCCAACAACTATTTGATCCGCACCTACCGGCAAAACCGGGGTGGAATAATGGTATATATTACGGTGACGGAACATAATGGAACCGTGGAATCCATAATTTACAGGGCAATGTGATGATCGATCGAAAACAATTGGTGGCCGCGTTGGGTCAAATCGCGCCGGCGCTGTCCGTCGAGGATGCAATCCCGGCGTTGTCATGTTTCTGTTTTGATGGGAAACTGGTCTATGCGTGGGATGACCGCACCGCGCTGATCCTGCCACACGACGACAATTTCCCGTCGATCAAGGGGGGAATCCTGGGGCGGGTGTTGTTGGATTTCCTTACCCATTGTTCCCACAAATCGGTGGAATTCACCGACACCGGAAAAACCGTTTTGGTCAAATCGGGGCGGGCCAAGATGGAAATTTCCAAGATCGGTCCCAAGGAATTCACGTGGGAGGAGCCGGAAACCAAAAAGGGCACCACCCGGGATTTGACGCCCAAGTTTTTGGCAGGGTTGTCCCGCGCGTCGGTGGCCATGGGGATGGAGGAGAAGGCGGGGTGGATGTTCGGCGTCACGGTGCTGGTCCACGACAACGGTTACGAATGTTTCGCATCCGATAACCGATTGGTAGCCTACGCCCGTGCCGGCAAAACCGATACCGATCCCAAGGGTTACGTCATCCCGCCCAAATTCGTCGAACATCTGATTAGCATTTCCAAATCGGACGCCGCCAAAACCATCACGTTCAACGACAAATGGGTGGAGGCTAAATTCGCGTCCGGATTGCGTTTGTTCGCCCGCACGTTCGCCAAGGCCGAACCGTCCGACTATCGCACCATGCTGGCCCAATACATGAAACGGGACGGCGAGGTGTTGATTCCCAAGAATTTCGAGAGGTCGATGGTCAAGGCGAATTTGGTTTTCGATTTCATGGTGGACGAAAAGAAAATGGTTCACTTGGATATCGCCGACAACAAATTGAAGGTTACGGCGTTGTCCGAAATCGCCGACGTGCGGGAATCCATGGACATAGAACAACCGGACATTTCGGTGGGTGTGGACCCCAAACAGGTTTTGCGTGTATCAGGCGTGGCGCAATCCATGTCGGTTCATAAAGCCTGCCTTAAATTTTCCGGTGACGGGTTCACCTATTTGGTCGGGACGTTGGTTAAAACCAAGAAAAAGGAGAAATAAATGCCCGAACAACCAAAATGCCAAATATGTGGTGAGCCGATGCCGCCCGGCGAGGAGATGTTTAAGTACCACGGCTACAACGGCGATTGTCCTAAACCACCACTGCCAAATCGGCGGTTTCGTAAGAAGCCGGTCGTTATCGAAGCAATCCAATTGCGATGGTCCACATGGAATGAAATGTGCGAATTCCTTGGCGGGATCATTAGCGAGGACAATCCCGCGAGAAACATCCCCGCCGATGAGGCCTCAGACACCTGCGGGGAGCAAGGGCCAAATTACATAGCACTAACGATCCCCACGCTCGAAGGCAACCACACCGCGCTGCATGGCGATTGGATCATCAAAGGTGTCAAAGGTGAATTCTATCCGTGCAAACCGGATATTTTTGCACGGACATACGATATTGAATCCGCTACTTCCTCGCCTATCCCCACCGCCAAGGAAAACCCGGAGGGGTTGCACCAACGTTACAAGGTAACCAAGGCCGATGGAACGCCGGTCGATCCGAACGCCGTCTATTTCGTTTTGCGTTTGGATCACGACGGAGACGATCCAAAACACATCGCCGCGTGTCGCGCTGCCGCCATGGCCTACGTCCAACACGCCCCCGAACATCTTCGTAAGGTTGCAGAAGATCTTTTAGAGTTGTTGCGACGTATTTAATCCCATGCCGATCACCACCGGATTTTTTACACGGGTTGAGGTAGAACACCGCGCGCAGCGGTCGTCCCGCACGTCAATTGTCGATGATAGCCGACTACACGCAATCGGACTAAAGGGGGTGGAACGTATGAATCCCGCCGCCCGCACCCGGCACATGAAACCTAGCGGGCCGACGCCATGCGAGGTTTATGTCCTTGGGGAAGCGCCGGGAAAACAAGAGGATCAAATCGGCAAACCGTTCGTCGGTCCATCCGGTAAATTGCTTAGGCGGTTCCTGCCCGACGATTTCAAAATCCGGTTCAACAACGTTTGCGGAACCCAACCCAAAAAGCGCAAGGGATCGAACCGGCCCAACCACCACGAAATTGAATGCTACCGACCATCGGTGGAACAGGATATTGTTGCCGCCACGCCCCGGATCGTTATCGCGGTGGGGGACGTGGCCACGCAATGGTGTCTAGGCAAAGAGGCAGGAACGATCACATGCTGTCGTGGTAGACGATTCCCCACCGACATCGCCGGCCACCGGTGCTGGGTTTATCCCACCGTCCACCCCGCATTTATCCTCCGACAACTAAACACCGACGAATACGCCCAAATCCCCGGCACCGAGCATGAACGGTTCTTCGGCCGGGATATCAAACGGGCGTTCCGTGAGTACGACAAATTGCCGGAGCCACCGGTCGAGACCGACGATAAACGGCTATTTGCGGGCGTAAGGGTCCTAAAGCGGGCCGATGATATCATTGACGCCCTTCGACGCATCAGGCGCAACCGCTACCCCACAGCGATCGATCTAGAAACCAACCGGTCCCGCCCCTACAGCGCCGGGGCCAAAATTCTATCGGTTGCGATCGGTTCCCCCAAGGAAACCATCGCGTTTCCATTGCGACATCCCGGGCACGTGTGGTCCCCATCCGACCTAAAACGGATCGAGGATGCATTCATTGAATATCTCTATGCGGACATCGACAAGGTTGCGCACAACGCCCCGTTTGAATTGGAATGGTTGATTTATTCCTATGGCCGGGGGTTGGCGTTTGCCGGCAAATGGTTCGACACCCAGGCCGAGGCCTATTTGATCGATGAGCGTGAGGGAGGGATGTCGTTAAACTTCTTGAACATCCTGCATTTTGGTTTGAAACTAAAATCGATGTCCAAGGGCCGCACGATTAAGGGATGGATGGGTTTGGGTCGTGAGGAAATCGGGGAAATCGACCGGGCACGTTTAGAGGAAACCAACGTAGACGATGTGTTGGATTACAACTCGTTGGACGCCAAACAAACCCTTCGAATCCATTTCAAGCAAATCGCCATTCTTGAACGACGGGGGATGATTAAACCCTACCGTGAATTTGTGGAACGGGTGGTGGCCATTGCGCTGGCGCAAACCACCGGCATTCCGGTTGACGCCGACGAGAATTCGGCAATCGCCAAACGGGAATCGGCGGAAATCAAACGGCTGGAATCGGACATCTCTAATTTGCCGGTGATCCGCGAATTTGAATCGCGGTACGGAAAATACAAGGACAGCCACCCGAACAACATCAAGATTTTTTGGGAGATGTTGGGACTAAAGGAGGTAAAAACCGGCCCCAAAAGTTTTTCCACGAAAGAAGAAATACTAACTACGATAGCCAACCGGGTTCCATTGGCTAAAATGCTGCTAGAGCTTCGTGGACACAAAAAATTGTTCGGAACATACGTGGAACGCATGTCCATGGACGCCGACGAACCGTTGGTGTTCTCGGACGGCCGTATTCATTGCCGGTTCAACCATACCCGCACCGACACGAAACGCCTTAGCAGTAGCGATCCGAACAACCAAAATTGGCCGTCGCGGAAATCGAAATGGATTCGCAAACAGGTCGTGGCACCGTCCGGCCATTACATGGCGTGTTTCGACATGGGCCAATTGGAATACCGCGTGATCGGCATGGCGTCGAAGGATAAGGTAGTATGTGATTCGTTGTTCAATGATTACGACGTTCACATGGTTTGGGCCGAGAAAATAGCGCGGGTGTACCCCACCGTGGTTCGCAGCCGTCACGGATCGTTAGACTACAAGGCGATGAAATCGTTCCGTGGCGAATTGAAAACCGATGTTATATTTCCGTGGTTCTACGGGGCATCGATCGGATTGGCAGCGCGGGCGCTGGATAACATGCCGGTCAAGGTATTGCGGGTCATTTGGGATGAATTTTGGGACACGTTCGCCGGGGTGCTGAAATTCCAAAAATGGGAGATGAAGGAGTACAACCGGTTAGGTTACAGCGAATCGTTGAACGGGTTGCGCCGTTACGGTCCCATGTCCAAAAACCAGGTCATCAATTCCAAAATCCAATGCACGGCGTCGGAATTGGTGGTGTGGGCGTGGCGGAAACTATGCCACATGTCCTACGAAACGGACCGTCCGTGGTTGGCCCCGGTGTTGAACATCCACGACGACCTGTCCTTCTTCATCCCCAAAAACAAATTGGACGAGGGTGTGGAGGTTATCACCAACACCATGGCCAATCCGGAATTCGATTTCATCAACGTGCCGTTGGCGGTCGAGGCGTCCTACGGTCCCAATTGGTACGAACAAAGTAAATTAGGCACGTTCCGTTCGGATCGGGTCAAATTGGATTACCACGAAAATATGGCGGCGCACTATGCCTACAACTAACCGGCGGCGATTGGTCCGTTTCGATGAGCGTGGCATTTGCAACATCACCGGACACTGCATCGACGTATTGCGCGGGTTGCCGGAATCATGTGTGCAAGTGGCCGTCACATCGCCGCCCTATTGGGGATTGCGATCCTATGGGACCGAACCGCAAATATGGGGCGGTTCGCCCACATGCAGGCACGAATGGGGCGAGGAAATCATCCGCTACGGCCCGGCACAAACGCCCGGAAAAACCAGCGCACGCAAGGGACGCACCAATCTGTTGGCCCAACGGCAACGCGGGGTGTCCCGGGGACGGTTTTGCAAATTCAAGGACACGTGTTCGGCGTGGCTGGGGGAATTGGGGTGTGAACCTACGGCGTACATCTACATGCACAATATTCGGAGGGTAATGACCGAAGTATACCGGGTGCTGAAACCCGATGGACTATTGTTCTTGAATTTGGGGGATAGCTACCATGAAAAGGAATTGGTCGGCATTCCATGGATGACCGCCATTTTGATGTTCGGCGAGGACAATTGGACCCTTCGCTCCGAGTGCATTTGGTACAAGCGTAACGCCATGCCGGAAAACACGCCCAATCGTCCCAATCGGGACCACGAACACGTGTTCATGTTTTCCAAATATAAATCCAAATACTATTTCGACATGGACGCGGTGCGTGTGCCGGTCGCCGCCACGACATTGGAACGGGATAAATACACCCGCATTACCAAGGGCAAGGATGGTCAATACGCGGTGGCCCATAACCACGAAACCCCATCCAATCCCAACGGACGAAACCTTCGAACCGTTTGGGACATTCCAACTATAAGCTGCTCGGATGCCCATTTTGCGGTGTTCCCACCGTCGCTGCCGGAACGGTGTATCAAAATGGCGTCACGACCCGGGGACATTGTCCTTGATCCATTTGGGGGGTCCGGAACCACCGCCATGGTCGCCGCCAAACTAGGGCGGCGGTGTATCTCCATCGAATTGAATCCGGAGTACATGAAAATCCAGCACCGTCGGCAATCACGGATACAAAAGGGGTTTTTCGGAAACTATGAGGTGGAATGATGGCCCGCAACCACGATGGTCCCTATGGATTATCCGACGAGTGGCGGCGCAATGCCGCGTACCACCGAACCGATTTTGAGGTGGCCAAAAGCATTTGTTCGGACATCACCCAATTGGACCAATTCAAACCGGATACCGATATACTTCGATCGTTCGGTTTGGATACGTCCCGACAATTGCAGATTTTGGATTTCGGGGCCGGGATGTTGCGCAACACGGTAGGGTTGTTGGACATGTCGCCCAATTGGGCGGTCATGGCGCACGACAGTGAGGTAATGCTGGCGCGGGGCCAAAAACTGTTTTGGAAACAACTAAACCATCCCCGAAACCGATTTCGTTGGGTGTTGGAACCCTCATACACCAAGGTATCGGTAAACTACCGCTCGTTCGACGCCATTGTGTGCATCTACGTTTTGCAACATTTGGACCCCGATGTTCTAGCCAAATTCTTGGAAGATTCAAGGAAAATGACCAAAACGTTGTGCGTCTACGGTCGTCGGGCGCTTGATGACCTGGAAAACCGACCGAAAAATTGGACCGATGCCTGGGGTATTATTTACCAACAGTGGGAACCGGCGTGGTTTTTCGACAAAGCCGGCCAACCCACGGTTGATCGTTATTCGGGCGAGGCGACCGACCATTTTGGCGCTGTTCTTAAACCAAGGTAAAAATGGACGCATTGATTAACAAGTACCGGCCGAAGATGTTTAAGGATTTGATCGGCCAAACCGAAGTGGCCAAATCGATAACGGCGGCGTTGAAGCGTCGCACGGCCCAAACGTTTTTGTTCGAGGGACCGCCCGGCGTTGGCAAAACCACCATGGCCCGGATCGTGGCCCGAAAATTGGGATGCGCAAAGAAGGACATAATCGAGATCAATGCCGCCGTGAACACCGGTATTGACGCCATGCGGGAAATCACCAAAACCATGGCGTACAACACCATTGGTGATTCCGATAACCGCGCTTACATTTTGGACGAGGCGCACAAACTATCGTCGGCCGCGTGGGCATCGTTGTTGAAGGACACCGAGGAACCGCCGGAACATTGTTTTTGGTTCATTTGTACCACCGAATCAATGAAGGTTCCCAAAAACATCCGGACCCGGTGTTTGCAGTACCAATTGGCCCCGGTGGACGCCGAGGAAATATTCCAATTATTGAAGCGGATCATCGCCGCCGAGAAATTCACCACTAATGACGACGTGGCCTACTTCCTTGCCGAAAAATCCGAGGGATCACCACGGCAGGCCATTGCGTTCCTGGCCCAATGCGGCGATTGTACCTCCACCAAAACGGCGGCGAAATTGATCCGGTCGGTGTTGGCCGAGGGCGAGGTGATTGAATTGTGCCGGGCATTGGCCAAGGGGGTGGATTGGGTCCGGGCCATGAAGATCGTGAAAAAACTAAATGGCGTGGTCTCGCCCGAATCGATTCGCTACACCGTGATTGATTATTTCGGCAAGGTGGCGATGGGGGCCAAATCGGATCGTGCGGCGCAACGGACGGTTGCGGTGTTAGATGCGTTCCGCGAACCCTATCCACCCAACGTGTCGGGGATGTATCCGGTCATCATTTCCCTTGGAAATTTGTTGCTATGAACGGGGAACAAAGGACAAACCAATGAGTAAGGAAAAACGGAAACAATTTGAACGCAACCGCAGGATGTCGGCCAAGGAGAAAACCAAGCGATGGAAGAAGTATCGGCGTCATGGTGAGAAGCAAATAGCCGAACGGGGTCATTGCCAGGTTCCGCGCATGGTATCCATCCACCCATCATTCGATCCCCGGTCCGGAGGATTGCGGTTGATTGTGGGGTTGGACGAACACGGGCACGTGTGGGAATTTTTCCCCAAGGACAAAGCCAAAATGACCCCGGCCACGTGGGTTAAATTGACTACACGTGGCAAGGATGCGACCGGATCGAACCAATTGCCGCAATGGTCCCCGGAATTGTACGACCGCACCAACGTCAAGGAATGATCGACTTGGGTATAACTAGGCCATGTCGGGTAACATCATTCCGCCGATCACCGATCCATTGGGACGGTACTGGGAACAACCATCGACGGAAAACATTTTGATCGATGACCACCACGCAATAATGTCGGCGGATGATTGGAAACTGCTTAAACGGTATGACGCATCGTTGCCCACCGGCGCGTATGCCGGGAAAATGTGGGCATCGGTCGATCGATGGAATGACACCAAATATTTGTGGTGGTACGTGGATAGTAAGCCGGGGTATGTGCGGTCGGTGATGCGTGAGGTGATTATCGTATGAAAAAACGTCCCAAACTAAAACGACGACGCGATAACCCACCCGCCGTGGAACCGGTGACCAACGACGTGGAACGGGGTGCGATCCGTGCCCGGTTGCAAATCAATAAACATGATTTGGACCGGGAGTTGATGGAACAACCCAATTCCTTCGGGGAGGTGTGTGACCGATTGGCCCATGCCCGGTCGGTTCGCGATCAATGTAAGGACGCGCTGAAAACGGCCGAGGCCATGGCGTACCTCGAGGCACGGGCGGAATTTGAATCCAAGGGAGAGAAAATAACCGAAAAGCTTTTGGATGCAATCGTTCAAATTTCGCCCAAACGCCGGGAGGGGTTCCAGCAATTGGTGAACGCGGAACGGGAATTGGCCGAATGGGAGGGGATGCGTGATGTGTGGCGGGACCGTGGTTTTATGATCCGCGAATTGGCTAACCTGCACGTCGCCGCCTATTTCCAAACCAATTCCGCCGGTCACGTCGATTTCGCCCAACGGGACATGCGGGCCGAACGTAACCGTACCGCCATGGCCGAACAACGATCCAAACAACAACGGAAGTGGTAGATGCTGAAATCAAAGGAATTATCCGATCCGAACAGTTGTTTGAATCGGGCGAAGGACGATGAACCAATTTTCGTGTTGTTGGGTAGGGATTTGGCGGCGTTTTCCACGATCCAACAATGGGTTACTTCCCGTATTGTGTTGAACAAAAACAAAATAGACGATCCGCAAATACAAGAAGCGTTGGCGCTGGCGGCGGAAATGACCATTTATCATGTAGGAAATTCTAAAACGGAGAACAAATGAAGAATCGTGATCGTGGGGAACGCAAACGGTTTGAGTACAAGCAACGGGATGCCTCGACGATTAAGACCCAGGCCAATCAAAAGGGCGGGACGCGGGACGGGTTTATCAAGGCCCAATTCCCGACGTTTAGTCCGCAGGCCGGGGAAAAATATCGCATCCGGATCATGCCCCCCACATGGGACGGCGCGGAACACTACGCGTACCCGGTCGAGGTCCATTACGGCGTCGGCGCGGACAACAACCAATATGCGTGTTTGGCCAAGATGAAGAACGAGGAATGCCCGGTGTGCGAGGAGCGCAACGAGCTGATCAAACACCGCAACAACAAGGCGGCGGATGATGCCAAGGCCAAAACCCGCAAGGTGATGTGGATCATCGACCGCGACCGTGAAGAGGATGGTCCGATGCTATGGACCCCGTCATGGATCGTGGATCGTGACATCGCCGCCGAGGCGGAGGACGAGGAAACCAACGAAACCGTGTTCTACGATGATCCCTACAAGGGCCGTGATGTTCTTTTCAAGTGTGTCAAGAAGGGGGATTTCACGGAAATCAAGGGCATCAAGCCGGCATCGCGCGAAACCCCGCTGCACCGCAACGATGATCGGATGCAAAAATGGCTTCGGTTCATCACCAAACATCCGATCCCCGATTGCATCGAATTTTTCGACGCCGAGCACATCACCAAGGCGTTGGTCGGGGGCATCGGCAACAAAAAGCGCAAGGATGATGACGACGAGGATGATGATCGTCCTCGCACCCGTCGCGACCGCGAACGCCGGCGGCATGACGAGGATGATGACGACGAGGATGATGACCGAAAGTCCCGCCGCCGTTCCTTCCGCGATGATGACGAAGCGGACGATGACGACGAGGATCTCGACGATGACTCGGACGTTGACGACGAGGACGAGGATGGGGATGATGGTCGCCGGTCCCGTGGTAAAAAGCGCCGCGCGGCGTCCAAACGGGATGATGACGATGATGAAGAAGGAGATGACGATGGCGAAGAGCTTCAAGGCGGAGACGAGGAAGAAACCCGTGATTCCCGCCGTCACAAAAGACGCAAAAGGCTTGCCCACAAACCATCCTCGCGTCGGGAAAAAGAAAGCCTAGACGACGAGGACGACGACCTGGATTAACCGAACACGCGCAATCCTTTGGGTTTTGTTGGGTGGTGGTCACGTCAAAGCCACCACCCATTCTATTTCCACATCTAACTAGGATCGGCCATGGCTAAAAAACGGGAACGCCCCCGGCTAAAACGGGGCGGCGCAGGGTTGTATTTTACGGCACCAAGCCAAGTCCGGTGTATTCCGACCGGCTGTCGGTTGCTGGATCGCGTCCTGGGCGGCGGATGGGCCGAAGGACGGGTCGGTAATATCGTGGGGGACAAATCCACCGGCAAATCGTTGGTAATGATCGAAACATGCGCCAACTTCGCCATTAAATACCCGGACCCCAAGGAGGGGTTAATCCGGTATCGCGAGGCCGAGGCGGCGTTCGATATCCCCTACGCGGAAACGGTGGGGTTGCCGGTCGATCGGGTCGATTTCAACGAGGAGGTTTCGGTCCTAACGGTGGAGGAATGGCACGCCGATTTGGAGGAATTTTGCGATCGGGTCGAGGGGGTTCGGTGTACGTCGGTGACCAAGGATGGTGAACGTAAATTGGTCAAGGCGGGAAAACCCGCTAAGGCCGGATTGTACATTTTGGATTCGTTGGATGCCCTTGGCGACGACGCGGAAAACAATTCGGAATTCGGCGCGAACAGCTACGGTGGTAAGAAACCCAAATTGATGGGCCAATTGTTCCGCCGGAACGTCAAACGGTTGGAACGGTTGAACGTCACGCTATTGATCGTCTCCCAATTGCGCGACAAAATCGGCGTCACGTTCGGGGAAACCCAAACCCGTTCCGGTGGCCGGGCGCTGGATTACTACGCATCGCAAATCATTTGGTTGGCCAACATGGGCCAAATCAAGAAAACCATTGACAAGGTGGAACGGCCGATCGGCGTCAAAACCCGTGTGCGATGCAAAAAGAACAAGGTGGGGTTGGCCTACCGTGAATGTGATTTTCCTATCCGGTTTGCCTTCGGCATCGACGATTTGGACGCATCGTTGATGTGGCTAGACGAGGTGGGGATGCTGGGCCGGTTGGGGTTGAATGACAAAACGGCCGGCAAGTATATCAAGAAACTTTCCAAAATGGACCGGGACGAGTACAATACCGAAATGGCACGGGTCCATGCGACGGTGGACACGGCCTGGTTCGAGATCGAAAAGAAGTTTTTGCCGACACGACGGAAATACGGGTGATTGAATGGGCAAAGGGCCGGAATACGAACGAGCCACCTGCAAACGACTTTCCCTGTGGGTTTCCGACATGACCCGCAAGGATTGTTTTTGGCGTTCGGCCATGTCCGGCGGCCGAAACACCGTGGCCCGCAAACAGGGATCGAAACACGACGCCCACGCCGGCGACATCGTTTGCACCCACCCTCTTGGCCAACCGCTCGTCGATTTATTTGTGCTGGAATGCAAATTCTACAAGGATTTGAAAACCCACAAATTTTTCTTCGGCTACCGGCCGGAAATCCTTCAATGGTGGGAAAAATTGTTGGACGAGTGCGACGGCCGACGCCAACCGTTGTTGATAATGAAGCAGAACCATATCGGGGAATTGTTGTTCACGTCCGAACGGGGTTTGCGATGGTTGCGGTGGGCCGGTAACCCCAAACCCCGCGCGATCATCATGCACCCCCGCGAGAACATGTACGTATTCGGTTTGTCGTCCCTGTTTTGTTTGCGTTGGAAATTGATTAAACGGGCGTCGGCCTATGCCCAGCGCCTGGCGATCCGTCGCATCCGCAACCGTCCCCGATTGATCCGGCGATCCAAATAGTTGTCTTGGATATAGGTAGGACAATGGGCGCATCGGATGACAATTGGTGCAACAACTGCGGGTTATGTTGTATGCATATGCGCACCCCGCCGTTCGGGGGCGATGCCGATCCGGATTGGCAACGGTTATCCAAGGAATTAAAACGAGAATTAGCCAACTGGCTTGACGAAAATTCACCACGTTTCAATTTCATGGTGGCCAACGACGGGAACGTAAATCCCTGCATTTGGTTGGATTTGACGAGCGGTCAATGCAGGCACTATGAATTGCGCCCCGCCGTTTGCCGTGACTATGAGGTAGGCAATTCATCGTGTCGCGTCCTTCGACAAGAGGTTGGGTTGACGGTCAAAGGTATGCCAATCGTAAAGGATTGGGACGGTTGTAGTTAGGAAAGGAATCTAGCGATGATACAAACCCGGAAGTTTTTCACGCCCCCAACCCAAAACGGCGCGGTGTTTTCCCCATGCCGGCGGTATCGTTATTTGCTTCACCGGGTTTGGCGTCCCAACGAGGCGTTGCTTGGGTTCATTATGCTTAACCCCTCTAACGCCGACGAGGACGAAAACGACAACACCATCCGGCGATGCATCGGGTTCGGCAAAACATGGGGGTACGGCGGCATCGTAGTTGCAAACCTGTTCGCGTGGATTGCCACCGATCCTTCCCAATTGACAACCGTGGGTGATCCGGTAGGCCGTGATAACGACGACCACATTCAAAACATCGGCGCGGCCCGGATCGTGGCCGCATGGGGTGCGTCGTTCGGGTCGGATAAAAAGGTCCGTCGTATCGAACGAACGTTGGAGATTCTGCACGGCCACTACCGACGCATCTATTGCTTGGGCCAAAAAACGGCCGGGGGAATGCCCCGTCATCCATTGTATCTGCCCCGTGACGCGGAATTGAACATTTTCTCGGAGATCAAATAGGAGCGGACATGGCCACGTTTATCGAGCAATTGGTCGAGGCGATTGACACCGACGACGATAAGAAGATAAAGGATTTGTTGGAGCCCTATAAAAACGACCCCTTAAGCATGGTGTTGGAGCAGGTGAAGGTTGGGCACCTTGTCGAATTTTTCGAAGCCGCGATGGCACGACGACCAAAGATAGACTGAACCACAATGCGCATTCTTTACACCGCCGATCTTCATTTAACCGACCGCCCCAACGACGAGTACCGTTGGGATGTGTTCCCGTGGTTGGAAAAGCGCATGGTTCGGTACAACGTGCAATACCTCATCATTTTGGGGGACATGACCGACCGTAAGGATGACCATAGCGCGGCATTGGTCAACCGGTTAGTCGATAACCTGTCCATGTTGGCCAAGCGATGCAAAATGATGTTCCTGTTGAAGGGAAACCATGACTACGTTGATGCCAACGTTCCTTTCTTTCGTTTTCTGCACAATTCGCTGCGTGGTAAACTTTTGTTTTATCACATGCCCGTAGAAATCGGGATGTTCCAGGAACGGTGGCTGTTCCTACCACACACGCGGGGATTCCGGTCCGAATACGGCAAATACGATCTAGCCAAATATGACAAGGTGTTTTTGCACCAACCCATCCGTGGGGCCATGACCGAATCGGGCGGGAAAATGGATGATGGGATTCGTCGCAAATCGTTGGCCCGCGCCAAACGGGTTTTCGCCGGCGACATCCATGTTCCCCAAACACTTGGCAACATCACCTACATCGGCGCACCCTACCCGGTCCGCTATGGGGACACCTACACCCCGCGCGTGATCCTGGAGGAGGATGGTAAATTCCGCGACCTGATCCGCAAAACCATCCGCAAGGATTCAATCAAAATCGGCAGTATCGAGGAATTCGACCGCTGCGCCTACATCCCCGGGGATATGGTCAAGGTCGAGGTGGCGCTGCCGCGTACCGACATCAAACAATGGCACCCGATCCAACGGCACATCGAAAAATTCTGTCGAAAAAACAATGTGACGCTGGGCGGGTTGCGGTTGACCGAGGTAGACGAGCAACGACGACAACACCGGGTTAGGGTTACCCAACGGACGGTCTCCCCCACCGAAACGTTGCGCAATTACGGCCGGGTGCGTAGAATGACCCCCCAACGGATCGCGGCCGGATTGGATATCCTGGCCGAGTCGATTGGGAAAGGAGGTGACCATCATGGCTAACGGAAAAATCGGCCAGCGTCCCGCACAAGGGATCAAACGCAAAACCGGCGCGACCGGCGCGGCCGAAATGAAATCGTCCGGATCGGGCAAACGGGGGCGGATTATGGCGACGACCACCAAGTTGAACGGTCGTGGTTATAATACGGCACAGCAGAACATGACGGCGGGGCACCACCACGCCGGCAATTGCTAAAGGGGTTCAACGTGAACGCCCATGAACTAATCACACGGGTTGCTAAGGACCACAAAACCCTTGTTGAATTGATCGAAAATCACAACCGGGTTGTGCGGTTCATTAAAAACCTTGAATCGAGGTTTATCGAAATGGCAGCAAATCAATCCCAGGTCCTTCAGGCCCTGACAGGTCTCAAGGCATCGCTCGACACGCTTAAGTCCCAGGTCCAAAATGTCCTTCAAAATGGCGGGGGTGCGCCGGATGAGCAGCCGGTCATCGACCAGATCTCGTCTATTCAATCCGAGGTCACCGGTTTGATCGCATTGATGCCCAGCGCGTCTACACCCGTCGCAACCGGGACCAACACCGGCACCGGCCAGGCGAATACTTCTGGCGGCGCCTCGACCGCGAACGTCAACAGCGCCGGCGCGGACACCGTTACCGGAGGATCGGGTTCCGATTCCGTAACCGGGTCCGGAGGGACCGACAAGACCACGTAACGAAACCCAAAATCGTTGACATAAGCCCTCAGCGATTGATCCCCGGCGAACGCCTTCGGCCGGGGATTTTTATTGCGCCGGTTCGGGCAACCCCTCCCAGCCGGTTCCATACAACGCAACCAACCGATTGGGGTTTTCGGCACCGGGGCGAAGGCGGATAACCTCGGCCAACGTGATTTTGAAATTTCGGTTTTCGCGACGGGATAGGTAGCGGGCGGTGATGTAGGGAGCGCGGGAATGGCCGGCTACGCAATGGATCATTACCCGATGACCGTCCATCAATAACCGGTCCAACACATCCAATGCAAAACGGATTTGGGATTGGTGGTTTCCGGGACCGTCGATCAAACCAATTTTTACAAACAAAACGCCCGGACAATCCCACGGGTCGTTGCAATCCAACCCCACATTGAACACGGCGGTGATTTTGTTGTCGGCCAACAGTGGGGCCGAACATGCATCGGGCGCATTGCCGATGTAAAGATTTGGACGGATTTGATTCATGTCAGTGTGATGGTCTTGTAGGTAGTGCCGTTCCAAAGTTTTAACGTGCCGGCGGCCGCATCGTAAATCATCCAACCTACCTGCACGACAAAGAAATACCAACCGGCGTTGTATAGCGCGATTTGCCCATCATGGCCGGCAAATGCGCCCGAACCCCCGGTGGCCACCAAATAGGTATCCCCATTGGTGGGTGATCCGGGCGCGGCGGCGGTCGTGGAGTTGATTACCTTGATTGCACCACCCACCAAAAAATCCAATTTGATGAGGGCCAGGTTATGGGTGACATCGGCCCCGGATTGCGACGGGTCAATTGTATCCAATGTGCAGCGAATGGTGGGGGACGACATGTTGTTGTTTCCTTAAATGGTTGTTTGGGCCGATGCAACGCCCTTGCCGCCATTTAGCGACAATGCGCTGTTGACCTGATACACAATAACCTGGACCGTATCCCCGGGGGTGATCCCATCGGACGTTTGAACGGCGGCGGAATACAAAATACTTTCGCCGCCCGTATAGTTTAGATACGTCCGCAACAGGGTGGACCCCGATGCATTGTAAATGTAAATGTCGTACTCGTCGGATGGGAAATTTTCCGGCAAATTGGCCGCGTCCGGGAAATCGAAAATCGGTGCCCACTCGTTGGTTCGACGGAACCACGAAATGGTAAGGTTGTTGGACCCGTCCCGGACACCCTTGATTTTAACCGGCGAGAACGGGGTAACCGAACGGGCCGATCGGTAATAATTCGCGGCCGCCACGTCCGACAAATGCCGATGCAACGGAACGGTTTTGAAAAATAAATTCTTACCCAACCCATCGGTGTTGTAGGGATGGAAATGGATCGATCCATCCTGTTGCAACAGCACCACGGCATCCCCGACCAAATGGCCGGCCATGCGGTCCTCGGTTCCCATGCGGCCGCGAAGTAATTTGCTTAGGGTATACTCATTGGGTCCGGTCAGTGTAGCGTTGCAAAACGCAATAACCTCACCCGTTCCATCCGGTTTTCCTACGTACACGTGATTGAAGTACCCGGTCAACACCAACGATTCCAAATTGCTAAAGAATTGGCCGTTGTTCATGGTGACAACCAACGTCGTGGTGTTGTCCCAATAACCGATCGGCCCGGACGCCGGCAATATATTTTGCGCCGCCCCGCCCGTGGCCTCGATTTGGTAATCGGCCATCAACCAATAGGAACCATCGCCATTGTCCGTCTTGGACAGATAGACCGAACCGCCCTGCCAATCGTCCCCGGGCTCGGCGAACACCGCGAAATGGATTCCCCGATCATACCCCTCCCATGGAAGGATTGGGATCTCCATCATAATCCCGGTGTGGGTGGACGTGCCGGCCGGTTCCGGTTGTGGCGGGATGATCGGGATATCGGCCACCAACCCGGATTGATCCAACACCCCGGATTGCTCGGCCGATCCATGCAATTCATAGACAAAATTCTGTCCCCGTGAAACGGTGGTGATCCGATTGCGCCACGTCAAACTATCGGCGGTCAATTGCAACACATCACCTTCAAGGATGTGCAATTGCGACGGGGCCAACGTCATTTGTGATGCCCACCGTTCCACCTGGGCCGACCACAATACTCGCGCGGCGATTTGTTTGGCGCTATTGGCATCCAACGTGAACGGCAACGACATCGACGACACCGAACGGTTGGTGATGTCGGATTTAACCTCGCGCTGCATTCCCTGTTGCCAAAACGTGGCCGGATCGGTGTAGGTGACATCCACCTCATCCACCACCTCCCAATCGGCGTTGTCGGTAATTTGAAAGGCGCGGAGCGGCGTGTCCTTTTCCGCACCCGCCGCCAGGACGTTGGACGCCACCGAAACCGGCAACATATCCTTGCGATGGTAGAAATGCATCACCCCGCCATGCTGCTCCTGGGTAATCAAATCATAGGCCATCATCAACGGTTCGATTGAATTGATCGGATTCTGCGGTCCCGCCAACGTGTAACCAAGAACCTCCACATCCGATACCCACGACACGTCCAAATCGGACCCCGGACGCCCGGTCCGTTCCCAAATCTTGACAATCGCATCACCCAATAACGTTTGTTCCTCGGCCTCGACCAACGCCGTGAAATTGGGAATACGGTTGCCCCAATCGTGAATGGCAAAATTGTTGATGACCGTGTAGTAGGTATTGACGAATGACGGGGTGTTGGACGAACCCTCCGCGGCGCTGATTGTTGGATCGGGCGTGGTTTGGTCGCCGAAATAGTTAATCAATGAATCGTAAAGGTTCGATTGGCCCGAATTGTTGTTTTGCAACGCCTGGTCATAGATCAATTTTCCATCGGCCCAAATCTTGCGGATTGCATTGATGGTTCCCTCGCCCCATGCAATGGCGATGTCCACAAAGTATTGATAGGTGGTGACGTTCGTACCGCCCTTGCCACCTGAACCGGCGTTGGATGCCGTTTTACGAAGGTTGGAGACCCAAATGATGCAGCCGCCAACCCGATTCTCGCGACCTAGACAAAAATTGATCGGTGTGCCGGCGCTGGCACCGGTAATCGCCACGTTGTTGAGTTGCGGTCCCTTAATTTGCGATGCCCCGTTGCCGAATATGGCCGGGTAGACATACATTTGATCGACCAGCGCACCCACGGTTCCGGCAACGCCGATAATAGCGCTGGTGGCCACGGCGGCGGCCGTAGCGCCCAACCCGGCCGTGGCGTTGGCCGCGATGCCGGCGGCGATGGGGACTAGAACAAGGGTTGCCATACACTAATCCTTCATTCCACGGAACCGGAACGCGCACGCAAAACGTTTTTTCCAACCGGCGTCCATCACATGCTCGGCCACGTGGCCGATGATCGAATGGACATGAATCAAACCAACCGGTGTAAGAATTCCACAATGGCAAATGAACGTTGGTTTGCGGACCCAAAAACACGCCACGTCCCCGGGTTGGGCATGGGCGGTGTAGACCGGGTCCATCCATTTGACGAATTCATTGGTAAGGTAAAAATCTCCTTGGCCGGTCGGTGCATATCCCCGACGATCCTCATAGGGCAACCCGAAGTATTGGCCCACGCCGGCCACCAACCCGATACAATCCACCCCGACCCCCATCAATCGTCCCTGATGGACGTAAGGGGTTCCAAGCCACATACGGGCATATCGGATGACATCTTCGCGTGTCATAATCGATCCTGGGCCGTCTATTCGGGGGTTCCATACGATTTGCCACCCGGCACCGGCGAGTCCAGCCGGTCCACCGGGGCATTGTCGGGCGGAACGGGGTGATTGGGTACGACATTTTGTCGTGAACCGGTGTTGCGCGCCGGCGCGCTAACGGGGGTGTGCTTGGCCCCGGATTTGGACAGCGCGCTATGGTGAATGTTGTGGCCCATGTTCGTCGGGTTGGACGGAAGCGTTTGCTGTGGGGTGTTGTAGGAAATCGTCCGCATATAACCTTCCATTGTGTCGCCCATCGTAACCTCCAATTATGTTACCGGACCGCGAAGCATTACGTCGTTGCCGGGCAGGAACGGGTAACCGCCAAACCGGTTAAGGTTGGCAAACGTTCCCGAACACGTGCCCCGCAAATGGTCGCAACCCTCGGTGATCGTAAACGTGTCGCCGACGCCGATATCGAACGGCGTTCCCAATTGGGTGGTCAACAATGATCCGGACGAGGATTTAACCTCGTATGTGATACCACGATTGAAACCGGTCAGCCACGTTAGATGACCGGAGCGATAGGCATTGGGCGTCGGGTTCAAACCCCCGGCGTTGAAGGTTTGTCGATCGGTTACGATAGTCACGGTCCCGGTCGCGGTGTGGCCGGTCGGATCGACGCCACAGGTATTTGGGTCGTACAATTGGAACCGGCACGACACCGAATAGACGTTGCCCGCCGCCTTGTTCCCCCATGCCGTCACCCCCGACATTTGCGCTTTCCAAAATTCCCGGGTGTAGGTGGTTTGGGCGATGAAGTATTGGGCATGGGTCAAATAGCCGGCGTAGGGGAATCGACTATCGACCAGCATTTCGATGACCCGGGCCGATCGATAACGGCCGGCGAACAAATCGGCCTCGGTAATCAATCCGGATGACAACACAACGCCCGTCATCTCGACGTTCGCATCCTTCAACCCGGTTTGCATTTGCCGTGCCGTGCCGGCAAACGAATCGACTGGGGAATAAATCTCGTCGGTGCCGGCGGCGTTTCCTACGTTCCCCGGGGCCAATGCCTCGGCCAACGCATGGGTGTAATTGAAGGTAATCGGGCAATCGTGGTCGGTGAACAGCAACGTGACGCCATCCACCCGCTCCAATCGCCACAAAAACGCGAACCGGTGTGTTGCGTGTTGCCGCAACCTGTCCAACGATGGAAACAACACTAACGGCATGATTCCTCCTTGGACATTCGGAGGTAATTGGCGAACGCCGTGTGTGCCTCGCGTTCATAGGGAAGGTTAGGGAAATAGGGTCGTGGGGTCCGGGCGGTTTGGTCGGTGTTCCAAAATAGCCGGTGGTAAACCTCGCCCTCAATCGGCGAAAATTTAGACCGGCACCGGTGGACCGTGACCGGGGCGGCATTGGGTCCAAACCCATAGTGGATGATGATTTGACCCTCGTAGATGCATCCCCGCACGTCCGGCATGGCGTACAATTCTTTGCATTGCCGCCACGCCACACAAAACGTTTCCTTGTCCCCCCAAAACCATTGGTAGTAAAAATCGGCGTGGGAATTCAACCACAATGTCAGCGCGATCGCGCGCCAATGCATTTTGGTGTCGATCCACATTTGCCCGGACTCGAACGACGAGCAATTTTGGGGTGGGAACCCCAGCGCCCGCCATTTTTCCTCCGTCAAATCGTGGTGGGGGGTGTCGGCGAAAAACAATGCGCCGGTTTTGAAGTACTCGGTAACGTTGAACAAATCCTCAGGTTTTACCACCGGGTAGCAATCGGCATCGAACGCGGCCACCGATTTATATTTGGTGTGCCGCAACGCAAAAGGTTTTAGCAACCAACCCCGTTCCTTGGCGTCGGTGTTCCGCAGCGTACCCCATTCGGCGTATTGGGTAGCGTCCACGCATTCCACATTCATGGCGGCGAACAACCGACGATGGAAATCATCCATCTCGTTATCGCCCAAATAGAACAATTGACCGGGCAATTTGGAACCGGTTTTTCGAAGGATTTGGCACGACACATACGCCGTGGGGAGATAGATGCCGCCCCCGCACATGACAAATCCGCGTCCCGATTTGGAAACGGGGGACGGTTGGGCGTTGGCGGCGGCATTGCGCATCCCGTGCATGTGCGCTGCCTGTACGTTGGGCCAACCGGCAAAACCCTCCGGCCATTTCTCGCCGGGAACCGGGATTCGATCCAATTCCAGGAAAATGGAAAATGGCGGCGTTTGGGGCGTAATAGATTCTAATCTCACAGGCCACCCCACCGATTCAACAAACAATGTCCGACGCCCAAATGGACCAACCCGCGCATCATGGACGGTTGATCCCCGCCGCACCCGCACGAATAACCGCGTTTGCAATGGATGGTCAACCCGTCCTCGTTGATGTCGATGAATTCCGGGCAACCCAGGCAAATGCCCCGGACCCGATCGGCCCGTTCCCGGCAACGACGTTCAATTTCCCGGGCCTCGGCGCTGCCGGGCGCATCGACCAAGATCCCCAATTCATGGGGTTGCGGCGGCGCGGGGGGATTGGCGGCGTTGTCCGGAACGCCAAACGGACACTTGGGCCACTCCGGCGGCATTTGATATCGTTTGGACCACTCCCGCCGATACAATGGGTCGGGGCCACGACATTGGGCACAATGCCGGCGTTCCAAGCAAAAGGGTTGGGTAACAAACAAAGGTAACGGCATTGGGCTCACCGGTTCGTTCGGGGTTCGGCGCGGGCGGTGCCGTGGCAACACGGAACGGCCGGACGTTTCACGCCCTTGGGTTGGACGTACTTCTTGGCGTTTTCGCGGACCTGGCCCAACGGATGCACGGCCCGCGACTTTTCCCGAATGTCGTTTCCCGATTTGAAACCCAGCGAAACGATGTCCGAATCATGGGGCATAAAAACCTCGTCTATGCCGAAACCGTGCAAACAATCGGTGTCGGCGTCACGTTATCCTGTCCGGACGTGCAATTCGCACCCTCGATCGGCACCGAAAAACACGTATAGGTGGTGTTGGGTGGGCACGATCCGGAGATGTTGTTTCCAAAACGTTTGTTGATGGTCCGCGTCAAATCGGTACAAACCACCTGCCATTGATAGCCATAGCCTTGGCCACCGGGGTAGTAACGAAGATCGATGTAATGGTTGGCGTCGATGACATAGCGGTAATAGGTCACCGACCCGGACGTAACCTTAGTCACCGTCCAAACCCCGTTCCACACCGCACCCGATCCGATGCCATTGGTGATCGTGATCGTTTTGGTGGTTGGACATGAGGACAGATCGATAGTCTCGCCGTCATAGGGCGGCGGGGGTGGCGGCGGGGGTGGTGGATTACGAACGGCCGAACAAATCGATGTAATCGCCGAACCGTTCATCGTGGCGCTGCTAAACGACCGGGCGGCGTTGTAGGCAACGATCAACGGGTAATATTCCCGGAACCCGGCAAACACCGTATTTTGCCCCAGCATCAATCGAAGAGCATTTCCCCCGGTCAGGGTCGTAATTTTTCCTCGGGACACGCTGACGGGCGGAAGCGGCGTTGTGGCGGGGGGCACCGGGGGTGTTACATTGACCGTTTCATTGACCAACGATGCCGACACCCATACCTGTGTTCCGGCGGCGTTGCGTTGCAAAACCTGGAATGTGCCGTTGTTGGCCGAATTGCTAAACCCGGTCGTGATGATGTAGCTACCCGGCGGTGCAATAGCCAATCCACCGGAGGCCGCGGTGAAGGAATTAGTGGCGGCGTCGGCGGTGATGCTATAGTACGTGTGAACGATAGAATTGGTGTAAACCAAATCAAACGCGTTCGATCCCACGTTGAAAAACAAAAACCGAAGGGGGTCGGTGAACATTTGGTTGGCGGTTGCCGGCAACGTGAATTTGTGGCCGGTGCCGGTGGCGTTGACGATGATAACACGAGGCGCGGCATTGCTTAAAACCACGTCCCCGGACATGGTTACAAACATGGCACCGCCGAATATTTCCTGCAACCGCCTCATAATGCAAACCAATCTAGGTTTTGGAAATACGCAACCGCTACAAAAACGGCGAAATGCAAAAAAAGTTGGCAAAAGAGTTTGGCATTCGCCAAACCAATGTATCCTCGATAGTTTTGCGACGAACATGGACGCATATTTAACTCTAAAGAGCTAGCCATACTTTGTTTGAAGAACCATCAACCGTCAAAACCACATCGACGCCGGTTCCGGCCGCCAGGGTGATGAACGATCCACCGCTAAAGGTTTTTATGGTCAGGGCGTGTGATCCCAAATTCATCAAATAGAAAAACGGTCCACCGGTGGGGAACGTGGCGGCGGACGGGTCCGGAAGGAAAACTATGATCCCATCGGCCTGCGGTTCAAATACGTACCCACGGGCATAGCCGGCGCTCAATTGATAGTTGGCGGTCAAACACACCATGACCGCGCCGCCACAATCGGCATCGTCGTTCACCGCCAACCCATCGGGAATTTCCTGCAACGGAATGGGTTCCAACGACCCGTAACCAAAATCATCCTGCGATGCCATCAACGATTTGTCGGCGTCGGCCCCGAACCGGACGGGGGTATCAAATTGGAACCCGGCCGTGACCGTGACCCCCAACGCCGGGGCGGATGTAAAGGTAATTAGGCCGGTTGTAGTATCCACCGTCCAACCGGTTGTTTGGTTGACCCCGTTGAGTGCCACGACCACCGTACCGGCCACCGGTTTGGTGATATTGCGGATGACGGTTTGAAGGCCGTCGTTGTACCGTTTAATCAATTGAAACCGAGTGGTGGAACCGTCCCCGGAACCCAATTGTTGATCGGTGTTGGTGACGCTTACCGACGACCCGTCGCTGATGTAGCTATGCCCCTTGGCGGTGGAATCGTAGTCCTGCCAATCCTTGTAGCGGAATCCGATCAACGCGCCGGTGCGGGCCAAAAAGAAATCCTTGACCTTGGACATTTGGTCCGGCGATTTGATGCCGTACCGCACGTCGTATTGGCGCTTGGCACTTTGCCACCGGGCAACACGTTCCTCCGAACCCCCATCGGTCACCACGATGTTGGTGTTGAACCCGGGACCGCCACGCGATCCGTAGGACACATCGGTTGGGAATTGGATTTCTGCAAATGACATAGACATTTCCTACCGAAGACTTCGTTGCATCATCGCCGAGATCTGGCGTTGCGACCGTTTGAAACTGTCGGCATCCGGGGTTTTGATGTTCCAATAATGCTGATGGATAACGGTTTGACCGCCCCCACCGTGCGCCGCCACACCCAATTTTCCATTGGGGCCGCGAACCAATGGCAGAATTGCCTCCGGTCCCGCCTCGCCCATCATGCCCAATCCGCCGGCCATGCCGAATAGCGTCGGACGGTTCACCACATCGCCGCCGGCGAACATGCGGACGCCCCGCATGAACGCCCCGCCCATGGCAAATTGAACGCTGGTGTTTAGCGAAGCGCCCGTATCGTCGGCGGTGACACCGGTAGTGTAGGATGGGGATTTGTTGCCGAACAAACCGCCCAATCCGGTTCCCAACCCGGTGATGCCGCCCTCGATCAACGACGCGATTTTGTTAAGGACTAAATCCTTCAAAATCATTTGTTCCAATGACGTGACAAATTGTTTAGCCGCCGCCGATGCGCTTTTGGCCCCGGTGATGAATTGACCGAACGCGGTTGCGAACGATTGGCCTACCGATTTGGCCACGATGTCCAACGTTTGCATTCCCTGCAACCGATCAATCGCTTGGTTCAATAGCATCAGGAATTGAACGCCCTCCGCGGTGTTTTGTCCGGGGGCGATGTTGTATTTGTCCAAAATTTCCTGCATTTTGGCAACCTCGGTGGACCGGAACGCGGATTCGGGGTCCAACCCGATGATCGAGGTTTTTTGGTTCAGGGAATCAATCATTTTCTGTAACGACAATTCCTCGTTTTCCGGAATGACCGTGCTGACCTCCGGTCGTTTGCCGTCGAAATAATTTCCCTGTTTGCCGATGCTGGCCACCTCCATGAAACGCATCAAATCCTGAATCGGACCCAGCGCGCCCTTGGCGTTTTCCCCCAACTTCTTAAGATCCTCCCCCATGTATTGGAAAAACGATGTTCCCTGTCCCTTGCCAAGGTTTCCGTTATTGATGTCGGTCATGGCCTTATCGAACGCCTTCCATGTGGCGTCATCCGCTTGATTCATGTGGGCGGTACGCTCGGCGTCGTTTTGGGCGTCGGTTCCCGCCGTCGCACCACCCAAATATTTGTCGGCAATGAATTCACCCACATTTCTCAAACTACTTCCGGTGAACGATCCCACCGCACGAAGAATGACGGCGAGTTTGGCCAATTCCGGAACCTGTTCCGACGCCCACCGGCCCAATTCGATTCCCACCAATACGATCAATCCGACAATCAACGCTTGGGAAATCACCCCCAAATTGGCAAATTGCTTAATTAAACTGAAAAGGGCGTTGAACGCGTCGGACGCCCACGTAATCAATTTAATGGCGACCAACACCATAAACGCCTCGGACAACAATTTGATGATGCCGGCAAGAATTTTTGATGCCTCGGACGACCGTTCAAATTGCGGGGGCAAGCCCTCAAGAATACGGATCGCATCCCCGACGATATGGAACATGTTTTGAATTTCGGCATTGAACCGCTCCAGCGCCGATTTGGAACCAATGTCCAAAACCTGTTTAACCATGTCGCCAAACCCGGTTTTGAAGGAATTACCGATACTGGTCCACAATTGCGTGTAGGTCGGGGCGGTGTCGATCGCATCATGGTTGAATTTCTCCATGCTATATTGGATCAACGCGATTGCATCATTGGCCGAAATGGCACCATTGCGAAGCAGGAACATGGCCCGTTGGAACGAAATGCCCAACGTATCCGCAACGTCCTTAACCGCCGGGATGCCCTGTGCCGCCAGCGCACGGAACACGTACAAATTGGATTGTCCTTCTTCAAGGATTCTACCCAGCGCGTTGGCGATGCCGGTCATTTGTTCCTCACCGGAACCCAAATTCTCCAGTGTGTTGGCGATGTCCTCAACCAATTTGATGGATTGGTCCGCACCCAACCCCAACCCCATGAATTGCCGGGTGGCGTCACCCAGCGCCGCCAACGAGAATTGGGAATTGTTGCTGACCGTAATCAATTCGTTCAGCATGTCCTTGGATTTGCTGACCGAACCCGTCAAATTGTCAAAACCCTTTTGCAACCGGTCCTCGGTGGCGGCCGTAGCAAATGCCGCGCGGACGGTTTGGACCAACGAGTAGACGCCGGCCAATTGGGTCAATGTGCTGATCAACGTGCTAAACGAAATGTTAAGCTTTTCGGCGGCGGATTGGGTTTGTTGCCCGGTTTGGTTAAATTGCTGCAGCGCCGAATTGGCCGAATTAACCTGCTGGGAGTTGATGATCAGGTTCAGTTGTGTTGAGGTCATTGTATGCCGCTCCCATCACCCGCAACCACGTCAAATCCAAACGCCGAATCACCATCAAATCAAAACCCGTCAACCGGATGTCTAACAATTCGCAGTAGGACCGGATATCGGTCCATGACAGCGGATTGGGGGAAAACCCCGATGTCCGGGCGGCGCTCAATTCACGGAACATTTCCCACAAACCCTCCCATTCAAACGGGGGGTCCATGGGATCGGCGGCGGCGGGAAAACGGTCGTCCAACCATGTGATGCCCAGCGCCGCGGCCGACATCTGCGCTTGCCGTATATGCGCTCCCTTGGTCGCTCCCCCCGGCGCGGGGGCTTCATCCAAAAATACGGCCTCGGCGTACTCGACCAAGGCCTCTACGAGTTTCCCAGGTAGTTACTTCGTGTGGAAACAAACGCCATGGCCTGTTCGCGAATCCATGGGTAACGGGCGTAGACGCCGCGAACGTTGGCGGTGTTGAATTCGATCGGCGCGCCGTTCTCCTCCAACCCGGACCAACCGGCGGTGCATTCCACCAACAATTCGGTCAATTCCTCTTCCGCCATGTTGGCGTTCATTTTGAATTTACCACCCTTGGCCTTGGCCTCGGCCAACCGCCGGTCCACGATTTTTCGTTGTGCCTTGCGGTAAACCTCGGAATCGGAACCGTACAGGGTGATGGTCCACGGATTGCCGGCGTCGTCGGTCAACGGCTCCTCGGTCGTCGGGTGTTCCAATGTCATCGCGACGGCGTTTGCGCCGGCGGCGCGGGTATCCATTTTCGATAGATCAAATTTCGCCACGGTAGGATTCACTCCAAATTAGAGGTATCGGTCGATCTGTAACGTTGTGCCGGAAGAAACATCGTACAACGCTTCAAACGGAAGCTGCTGTACAACACCACCCTGCGGCGGGGGTGATTTCTTATTGCCCGAATACTTGATATTCGGCAGGGTGAAAACCATTTTGCGCTGTCCGGACGTGGGCAACTCATTGGCGGTCAAAACCAACGTCGAATTGACCTCGTTGTAGAATTTGGTCGCCAACGAATTGTCCTGGAAGAACGCGCTTAACGTTCCGGAAACCAGAATCGTCCCCATGAAAATATCGGGGGAGAATTTGGAACCGATGACCGGCGAAAGGGAACGGCCGGTTTTAATGGTCATTTGGCATTGCGTGGCCACGGCGATGGGCGAACCACCCTCGGTGATTGCGCCAATGAACGTGTCGCACGGGGGCGCGGTAGTCGGGGTGGTCAGGGTTCCCGAACCCTGGATCGACGTAGACGACATGATGGGTGCGGACATGCCCATGATGTTCCACGTACCGCCGATGATTTTGGCCGGGTCGAAACTCAATGTTAAATCGGAGGGGATGCAACCGGCAAACGCCTCGTATTGTCCGATGTCCAAGAATTGACGCTCGAACGATTTGGTTTTGAGGTTGGTGCCGCATTTCAACGTGCCGGGGGAACCGCCGGCCGTTCCGGTCGCGGACCACGTACCACCCAACAGCGCCTCAAACAAATCATCGTGGCCGGTGTTGGTGATCGTGCCGGTGCTTTGCTGGGCCAACGACAACTCGAAATTGAACGACCCCACGACCTGGTTAAAACCCTGGCGGAAATCGCGGCGTTGCCCGTCCGGGTATTGCTCATCGGATGACAAACCACCCTTGGTCAAATCGATATCGCGGGTGATCGTCCGCAATTGCTGTAAATTCAAATTGGGGGGCGTCGTGCCACGGGTGACCTCAGCGCCGTAGCAAATGCGAATACGCGGTCCTTGTGCGATGCTCATGATTGCTCCCTAAACCTTTACCGTCCCATACGCCCGAAACGTAATCCGGACCCCGGTAGCCCACCAGGTTCCTTCGATATTCTTGACCGTCGTTACCCGACCCGACATTGGATCGACCTGTTCGATCGAAATTTGGATCGGGTTTCCGGATTGTGCCGAGGGCGTTGCCGCCGTCACACCCGGAATTCCGGTCGAGGTTAGTCCCTTGGCCGGACCAAACGCATCGCCGATAGCCTTAACCAGCGCATCGGCATCCTTTGTCCCACTACCTGCAGGACAATAGACAGTGTACTGCATAATAGATGTTTGCTCAACGTACCCATAGGCAACCTGGGGTTCCGATCCCTTTAAATAATCCTCGCGGACCCACATCGATCCGGTCGGATCATCCTTTTTGCATTGTGGGGGCGTGAAATCGATGTTTTCCCAACATACACGGTCGTTGTGGTTATCCCCGGTTCCCGGAAGGATGGGGATTGACAGCAGTACGTTGCGAAATGCCTGGCGAATTCCGGTTGTATCCAACATGGCTAGTATCCTTGCATTTGTCGAATGGCGTTGTTCAATTTATTCACGATCTCAATAAACGTCAGGGCCAACACTCCCGCCGGCGCTTGCTGTGAATAACCGTCCTCTAATTCTTGGGCGTAGTCCAATGAATTGGTGAGATAGATAATCATGTCACCAAATTGGGCACTGGCGATTTTGCCCAACGCATAGGCCATTTCGGCCGAGTCCGGTGGCACCGATCCGCCCATGCCCTTGTATTGCGAGGGTGCGGTGCCACGATCCGGCTCAACCGACGAATCAATACTACCGACCGAGATTCGCCACGATGCCCGGAACCTCCCGGTGTCCACCGGGGAACGAAGGATCAACCCGGCGTAGGCATCAAGGGCAATCTTGCGAACCAACTGGTCCAAATCGATTTGGACCGCCATAACCCATTTAGTAATGTCCGCGCTAAACGTGCCGGCGCTGCTCATGCATCACCCCCGGCAATGCAATTCATAGCAAACGTCCTGATCCCCGGAATTGATGGGGGACACGCGAATGATGCTGTACTCGCGGTTATTGCGGATAATGTTCATGTGGATGTCCGGCACCACGGGGGGTGTTGCGGCGGATACCGACACCAACAATTTGAAATCACCGACCTTAACAATCGTGTTGTCAATCAATTTCACGTCGAACGGGTAGGGCGGCGAGCATGGGAGGGTCCATGTTTGGACCGTTTGGGAATTTTGCTGGTCGGTCCGGGGATCAAACGATCCATTGTTGACCTGTTTAAGTACGCACGTTCCACCGAAGGATTTCAACACCCTTTGAACAATCGACAAAAGTGGTTTATCGAGGACACCCATAGGTTACACGCGAAGCAATCGGGCCATGGTGAACGCGCCCGGACCGCCCTCGGCGATGAGGATTCCGTAGCGGGAAATCTTGGTGGCTAGATAGGGCGGGAAATAGGGTAGTTGCATGTTCGGATCAATTTTGACCCGGATCGGTCCCACCGTGACATCGGTAATCCCCTGTCCCAGCGCCGTCGGTTCGGCCTGGCGGTTTACCTTAGAATACTCCCACGCGGTTTCCGCCGTCCATTGGCGGATGCGATCGGGCACGGTGGATTTGTCCACGTAAAACCCATCCGGATCGTAGACACCCGAACGCGGCCATCGCAATGCTTGGTCACGGGTTGCCTTGTACCCGTTCCAATCCACCATGTCATCCAAATAGGTGGTGGCCCAAATGAGCAATGTCGCCTTTTGATCCGTGGTCAGGCCCGTCCACTCCGTACCCACAAACGGGCGTTGGGTGGTCAGGAAATTATCGGCGTAGGCCACGTCGCAATATGCGTTGGCCTGCGGCGAACCATCGGTGGCAATCAGCGTCACGCTCATTTGGGCCTTTCAGCGCGGGACTACTTCTTGTCCGCGTCACCCTTCTTTTCGTCCTTCTTGCCGTCGTCCTTTTTGTCCTCGGCGCGGGCAAGCTTGGGTCGGACCAATTCGTGAAGGTTTTCGTCGAACTCGTCCTTGTTGATTTTGCATTCGTGGCCGGTTTCCTTGAACCGAACCTTGACCGTTGGCACCTCGAAACTCATCGGACACTCTCCTTTTGCCCAAAGGGCGGTTGTTTGAAAAACGAAGCCGATTTATAACCCGACTCAATCCACCTTCCAACGTAGGGATCAGGGCGAGACAATGACGTTGAACGATCCGCTGGCGTAAATCGCGTTGGCGGTCGTATCCCGCACCTTGTACATGAAATTGCCGTTAGTCGCCGTGTTTGCCGGCGCAATCGAAACGTTCACCGTGTCATACACCCCCGGATGCCCCGAGGGATCGGATTGGCTAAGGGTCGCCGCAATCGTGGCGGTCGCGGTGGACGCGTTGACGTTATGGATCAAGAATTCTACCGAATCCCCGTTCAAATTGACCGGGTTATTGGATGCGTCCACCACCTTAAACGCCAAATTCACCTGGGTGTTTTGGAACACCGAAATGGGAATGACGGTTCCCCCCGTCGTGGTCGCCATATTGGTCAACAGGGATTGGGTAACCAACACCGCAACCTGCGATTGATTGAACGGATCGTAATTGACGATCCCCACCGTGAACGTGGTTGTGTTGCATCCGGCGGCCGTGGCCGAACACAGGATGTCACCAACCGTGTTTCGATCGGTGCCATTGCCGGTCCACGTGTACCAACCCGGATTGTTGACGGCATCCAATTCGGTTATGGCCCCCGTCGCAGACGCACCGCCCCCTGTCCCATTCTTAATGATGTTCAGGGTAACCGTTTTGCCGGTGGCCGGCGTCACCCCATCGGATAGGACCATATAAAATCCGATGGGGTGATTGGTGGAATTAAGTTGGCGTTTCATGTTTCACCGTTTTTAGAACGCGCCGGCCAGACAATTGATCGAGGTCGCCGTTCCCTTGGACAACACAACCTGGTATTTGTGACACCCGATGATGTCACACTTGACGTATGCCAGGGTTCCATCCGCCGGGCTGACGATTTCATCGGCCATCGTCAACGACGCCACCGCCGTGATCGTATCGACAAGGATTTCACCCACACCGGTTTGCAGGTCCGGATGGTTGACCGCCGCGCCCGATCCCAGCGCCAAATTCAAACTCAGAAATTGGATCGGCACCCACAATTGATCGATTTTGCGCCACCCCACCAATTTGGCGGTTGCGGTTTGCGTAGCCGAGCCGGTGCCGAAAAATGCCAGCAACGCCGCGTTGGCCCCGCTGGTTATCCCATCCCCCTCACCGATGACGAAAACACCGTCACCGCTCGGTTCCTGCGTGGTGGCCACCGGAAAATTGTTCGTGGTGGTTACATCCGTCGCAAACAAACGTTTGAAACCGTCCACCAATGTTGTTTGAACAATCGTATCCACAGTATCCTCCTAAAATGGTCGATGCCTGATGTTTCCAAACGGGTCCGTCCTTCGATCGCGAAGGCCGCTGTTACTAATCAAAACGGTTGCGGTAAATCCGGTTCCCGGATCGAACGTGACGGTTCCCACCCCACCCGTATTGATTGTAACCTTGATTTGGTTGTTTGCCGTTACCTGTTGACCTACCTTGGTAGCGCCCGTCACGGTGACCGTGGGTGATCCGGGCGTTCCGGTCGTGAACGTGGTTGCGTAATTGTCCACTAAGGTAACGACAATATTTGTTCCGTTGGTTTTCACCGCGCCGGGAATCGCGGATAATTTCCTTGCCACGGTCGTGGCGATTACCTCATTCGATGACGATGAGGTTCCACCCGTGTTCACCGATTTAACCGTGTAATAGAAGGTAGCGCTAGGCGACAACCCGGTATCGTTGTAGGTGGTCCCGGTAATCCCGGTGGCCACCGGCGTTCCCGATTCCCCACCCGGGGTCGTTCCACGGTAGACGTTATAGGTCGCCGCGCCGGTTATTGCGCCCCATGAAAGGGAAATGGTTCCCACCGATCCGCCGGCACTTAGTGTCGGTGCAACGGCGGCAACCCCAACGCTCATCGTCGGCGGGCTTCCCAATGCCGGGGTTGCCGTTGCGGTCAGGGTCCGCGAACCCGATTGTGCGTTGGTGGGGGTCCAATTAAAGTTTTGACCGGTCGATGATCCATTGGCAAAGGTAAGCGTGGCAATTGTGTTACCCAAATCGTCGGTTACGACAACCGTTTCACCGGATGGAAGCGGGCCGTTGGGGGTGACCGAGCCTAGATAGGAAACGCCCGGGGTCGCGGTTGCGCCACCGGATATTTCAAACGCGGTGGCAATCAATTCACTTTGGGCCGCAAACGCCCCTACGGCCGTCGAAGAGGTGCTACGGGTGTTCCCGGCACGGTCAAACGCAATCGGTTGCTCTGCGAATGGAATACGGCCAATCAGGGTCGATCCCACGGCGGGGGTGTAGTTGCCGCCCCCCGCATTTGTCCCCGATTCGCTCGCGTTTAGGGTGTATCCGGCCGACGATTGGCGGGTTCCATCCACACCAAAATAGATCGGTGCGAAAGTACCGCCATCCGCCTGAACCGAGTGGTTGTGATGAAAACCTACGCCATAGTTTACCGGCCACCCCTTGATTCGTGTTGGATTAGGGCCCTCACCACCCGTTCCCTGGTTGAATATGTCGTGCTTGGTCGGAATCCAATCACAACTATTGCCAATGTAGCTCCAATTGGTTCGCAAACTGGCGGGCGTCTTATCATTGTACCCGGTATTACTTCGCTCTCCGACAACCGTGTTGTACCACCAAATTACCTGTTCGGCATCGACGGTCACACCATCGGCCCACATCGCCGTGGCGGTTTGGGTATCGGTGCCAACCTTCTCCACCAGGTTGTTGATGAACGCTATTCCCGTGGGCAATGTGGGCGCGGTTTGGACAAACACACCGTAAATCCGGTATGTGTTGTTGATATAGATCGCGGTATCCTGCACTATAGCAGCGGTTGAGCCGGTTTCCCCCGATCCCTGCACCAACGTATTGCCGGCGCAAACAAGACCGGCCATCACCGCGCCACGATCCGAGGTATTATTTCGGGTGATGTAGGGCCAATTGCCGGTGCTGAAAACATAGGCACAAAGACGAAATCCATTAGAGAAGGTGCAATTGGTAGTTACAAGATGCGCCGCCTGAAATGACGGTTGGGCATTAGCGTGCGCTGTACCATCAAACCGATCGTGATCGAACCAGACGCCCCAATTGTCCGAAACACAATAGTCATCTACCGGTGCAAAATCGAGGTCATAGTAACGATCGAGTGTCGGTCCTAGCTGGTCTAAGCTAAGGTAACCGATGATAACCGCCTTGCCGGTCGCAAGGCCGGGTTTGCGGGTGATCGTCAACCAATCCGAGCAAACAAACGCCGAGGTAGTGTCCCCGGTGTGGTAGGCCTGCTCGGTCATCCAGATTGTGCCATTACCCGGATCGTTATGTCCATTATTTGTGTTGTTGTAAGCTGCTAAATTTGCCGCTGCGACCGACAAACTGGCATAGGTTCCGGGACTTCCAGGAACAAGGCTTGCGTCCTTATAGACCGTCCCACCGGCGGCGTTCGCGGTCGGAGGTCCGGTCGGGGTGATGCTTGCGCTGGTCCCGTTCCAAACGGTGCCATCAGGACTTCCGATAATATTTGAAACCTTGATCGGACTACTACTTTGCGCACCAATAACCCAAGCCGTAGCGCCAGTGTTTGGTTGGGTAAGGTGCTCGTGATCGGCGAAGGTTCCCGTTCCACCAAGCGTCCCGGTAATGTTGCTGGTCGAATCGACCACCGCTACCGGATAAATCTGTGCATTGGCCTGATTGTCGGTAAAGGTGATTGGACCTAAGGCCGGGTTCCCCGTCGCATTAAACTGTGGCCATGCCGCGCCCCCGGACGTATCGACCACGCAACTGGAATCGCCAATATTGGGATATGCTTTGAAGTTGTAATTAACGCGATCAAGCTGCGTGAAGCTGGTCGGATCGGCCACGGTTTTATAAACCGGGACATTATCCGCCGCACTAAGGACCATTGATGTAAGCGTGGCGGTAGTCGTATGGGAATGTGCATCAGCACCCGAGATAATGACGCAGGCCAGGGGCTCTTGATTCCCGGCAAACTTTTGAACGCCGATTACCTCAATATCAATGGGGGCATTAAACCTCTGACCACCAACCACCGCCCAATGCGCAAGGGCCTTTGGATAGGCGAGGGTGGAATCGTTAGTGCATGTCAGGGCCGTGACGGCGTTGGAGTTATGGGTGCCGTCATTATAAAGACCGGCGGTGGTTGTGACGGTCGGGGCGGTGCCACTGTTGCCCCCACCGGTGTTGTCCTTTTGATAAACCGGGTCACTAAGACTAATCGCAATCCATAGATCGAAGCCGTCCACACCCTCGCGAACGGGCGAGCCGGTATAGACGGTGGGTGTGGTTGTGGGCGTAGCCGTAGCGCCGGTGGTACTGTCGGTCCATGCGCCTAGGTTCGGTGTTCCGGTGATATTTCGAAGCAATAGAGGGCTGCACGGGGAATTGCTGTCTACCACCGCCGTAGCGCCACCGGCCTGTGTTACCGTGTCACCATCGACAAAAATACCACCGGTTACCGGACCAATCTGCACCTTCGACATAGCGATTGAGCCATCGCCGGTCGGGCAAAGCATTTGGTGGCCACCGGTCAACGTGCGCGTTTTGGTAGTCGCGGCACCGGTGTTGTCGAACCCCATCGACGTGACGGTAAAGGTGGCATTTGTCGGGACATACGTTCCACCCGGAGAAACACCACTAATCTTCAAAAACGCGACAAATGCGCTTTTGTCAATAATGCATTGCGTGACATCGCCTACGGCACCAAATGCGCCGCCGGCCATGGATGCAACGGCCAAAACAAACGAAACAAGAAATCGTGTGTGCTTCATTGGTAAAACCCTGCCTATCGACGACGCGGGGGACAATCCGGATAGTTATTCGCGTACTTGCGGATGAAATTTGAAGGACGGTTGGTTATCCATCGGACATGTTCCTTTGGACGGCGCGAACGCAGCAAAAGGATGATGCCGATCCCCGCCAACATCAAAATTGCCGACGATGTTTCGGGAACAATGGCCGATGTCATTGACACCCCGGCCGGCATGTCAAAATTAAGAACCGGCGAATCGGTGTCCATCGACGCCCACGCCAACCAATCGCTTCCATCCGGACCGGCGATAATCCCATCGGGGGTCCGGATCGACATCAAAAAGACATCATTGCTTCCAGCAGCGCCGTTGAGGGTTAAGTAGAAATTGATTGGGATTGGCGCTGGCACCGGATCAAGGGTTGGTTGATCAGCATAGTAGTGGGTATTGTCCCGATACAAATCACCATCGATTGAAAAGCTGTCGGGTTGAACGATCCGACTCCAATTGTCCGTAGCGTCGGAATTGGTCAAGTAGAATTGAACCGTGTAATCCCGGGCGGTGGGAAGATTGGTGGTGTCAATCATCACATTGTAGCTTACGGAGGCCACGGCTTGCGGTGTTGCGAATACTGCCGTAATAGACACCATCAATACGACGGAACCTAGACACATCGAAAAGTTTCGCATCGACGAAAAACACCCGGACCTCTCTAAAATGTCGTTCTTTGCCAACCCGATATGTTGCCTTTTGGTACGCCGCATAGTGCAACCCTTTCAATCGTTGTTCCATCGCCCGGTACGCCCACGTGTCAAACGTTCCCTTTTTAGGATCAAACTGCGATGACCGACGAACCACCGCCAGGTACAACTCGGCCCGGTAATCGTCGGGCGTCAGATAACGGGGCCGTGGGTTTTTACTCACAAAGTAATTAACCAGTTTTTCCACATTGGACGCCAATTTCCTTTGTTCCTCGGTCAACGGTTTTGCGGTCGTTTTACGGGGCATTACGTCACCACCTTAAATCGCGTTAGCAGCGCCGGGACCACTAATCATCGGAAACCATTGTTTGCCCGGTGGAGGATTCCCTATCAAAGACCCGTTGTGGATCGACAGTACCGAACGGACCTGATTACTAATCAGCGGATCGGTTAAGCTTCCTGGTCCGGAAATGTCGCTGATTACCGAGTTTACATCGTGCTCAATTTGCAAAAGGGAACCCCCCGGGCGAAGCGAGGCGAAGGTCAACCCGTGGATAATCAAATCGCTGCAATGCACCGTCGAATCAGGGTTGCCTATGACGTTGCCCGGACGGACCCAACCATCAACCACCAAATTATGCAATGTAACTAAATCACATTCTCGAAGAGCAATTGCCTCCTTCCCATAAATATTGTGGTTGGTGATGCTGCAATTAGCGATCAAGATGTTATTGGGTCGATGCCCCGTGGTACTGTTTTTATCGACCCGGATGGGGTGTTCCCCCACCGACCCGGCAAAAAAGCTGTTGATGATCGTAAGATTGTCGGCGGTGGCGTAAATGCCCTGGGCCTGGGTAATCCCAAAATTGCAACCGTCGATGGTCGTACTATCACCACCAACATCGGTTTGAATGCCTACCGCAATCGATTTGTCAAAACGGCAGTTATTGATTTGGGCGTGCGCCGCCCACACATGGAACGCGGTCACGTTACCGATCAGATTCAACCCCGAAAACACGCAATTGGGGGCACGAATACCGATCCCCGTACCACCGGGATTGACCGACACCATGCTTAGGGTGGAATTGAACCCCAAAACTACCTTAGTGGCGCTGATAGTCGGGTGAAGGACCGGATAGCTACCATCCTCCTTCAACACCACCAACTGCCCGGAAATCGGATTGGATAGGATCGGCGTAAGATCGGTGCCGTCCGGCAATGCCTGCAATTTTAACGACGCCGCGACCTGATCGGCCAGCGTGGCGTTTTGCAATTGCAATGCGGTGATTTGTTGGTTCTTGGCCGCGACGATCGCATCAATGGAATTGCCCAGCGAACCAAGTTGCTGGGCAAACGGTTGGGTCGTTTGGGCGTCGGCGGTCAACGCGAACATGACCGCAAAAAATACGTTACAAATAAATCGCAGCATGGTCAGTCCTTTTTCATTCCCCGCAGGCTTTCGTTCTCGGCTAGCAACTCGGCTATGCGTTTTTGGGCGGTTTCCAATTGCGACCGAAGCTTGCTACAAATCCGACGCCACCGGGTCAATTCCTCAATGTGGATTTTTCGTTCCTCTTCCAATTGATCCTTGAGTAAATCTACCTTGGTTTCCAGCGCCCCCATACGTATCAACAGTTTTTGGATCGTTTCGTTAGTGGAAAGCAGATTTTTACTACGATAGCGAAGGAGTCGGGTAATCACGCCGTTTCCCCCCAACATCAACACCATGGCGGTTAGTACAAGGTATCCACCGGAAGGGTTTTTATCCAATTCGTATGGAATGAACGAAAGCATTTCCAAAAACCCTCCCGGTGGCACCCGACTAGGCGAGCTTATCCAACGAAACGGCGGCGGCGACCGCCAATTTACGCTGCTGTTCGATGGTATCGCGTTGTTCGGTAGTCAATGACTGCCCACCCTTTTGTAGTTGAGTAATCAGTTGATCGACTACTTGAAGGAAGGCTGGCAGGGCCTCGATTGCCGCTATTATTGCCGCGTCCATTGGTAAACCTCCATTGGAAGACGGCTAATTGCTGCAGAGTGGTGTTAAGCACCGACCATGCGGTATTGCCGTCCAGTTTTCCGCCGGCGTCCAGGTCCGCGTGGACCGTGTCAAACGCGGCGCTTATCGTTGTTTCGATCCCCACGATGGTGTGGTAATCCTGAGCATCGATCAGGTTGGCCGTTTTGGCGGCACTAAGGGCCGTTACGGCGGTAGTGAATACCGTTTCCGCCTGTGATACTTTGTCCTGGTCGGACATTTGATTGAATTGGGCGCATCCACCCAGGCAACCGGTCATCGCCGCCGCCATGCCGCCGATAAACAAAAGCTTCAAAACGGTGGCCGTTGTGGACGGACCGGGGTTGGATGCCGTCGCCGTGGATTGGTTAATCACGTCGGCGTGTTGGTTGATCGCGCTCTTGTTTTTATTGTGAAGGCTGACGAAATACGCAATGTTGCCGGCCAAGATGTCGAAGATCAATCCAATGGCCTGTGTAATCATGTTTTCGTTGGCGCTGGAAAGGGTCGTGCCCTTAATGTGGCAATAAATACCGACACCGATCAACACCAAACTGACGATCGAGGACTTCTGGCTAAAAATCGGGGGCATTGACGGACTCCTTGAAAAGGGTTTGTGTTTATCAAAACGACCCCAAGGGTTTCCTAAAATTCCCTTGGGGTCGCCGCTCCTTGAGTGCAGAAAATTGTTGGTTGGTCGGGGAATTATCCGGCCAATCGCGCCGCCAATTCCTTACGGATGCATTGCATACCGTAAAGGATATCGTAGCTGAATCGGGTCCGCTTGTGTTCGCGGCTGATTTCCAACCGGAGGCTAAGGCCCGAAACCGGGTCCACGGCGCTCTGAATGATGTTGCCCAATCCCTCAGCCGCCTGTGTCAGCGGACGGGTCGCAAATGCGAACGCGTCACGATGGAACGCGAGGTTGACGGTGTGCGATGCCTTGAGCGTAACGGCCTCACCACCGGCCAGGGCAACCTTCTTACCCGGGGAGATGTTCACCGTCACATCGGTTGCGGCCGATGCCTGCGTTGCCGCCGCCGTCACGACGTAGGTTTGGGTATCGCCGGCGAACGTGATGATGTCGCCGATAACCAGCGCACAGGCGCCGGTAGAGGCGGCGGTCGTGCAAACGATAGCCGTGGTGCCCACCGCCTGGACCGTCGATGCCTTGGCGGTCAGTCCCGTGGTGATCGAGCCGGCCGTGTGGGTCGGAACGAGCTGGGACATGTAGAAATCAAATCCCAGTTTGCGGCCCAGGTTACCGTCCTTGATAACACCGGTGTCGTCGGTGTTAAGATAGGCCTGGAACGCGGCGAGCGACAGCGCGTTGGCCTCAGCGCTGGGGTCCAGCATAAACCGGCGGTCGGAAATCGGCGCGAGCTGGGTGTTCAAAATCTTACGGGTCGTGGTGACATCCGTGGTGTTGGACGCGAACGGCGTAGTGCCGGGGGTGCCCGAAAAACCATAGATGTTCTTGTATAGCGAGAAAATGTCGCTGTTGACCTGGACGGCCAGCGATTTGATCGCTTCCGATGCCTGCATGGGGATGGTTCCCTCCATGGCGGTCATCATGTCCTGATCGGTCAAATAGAACGGGGCTTCGTACCAGTTGTTGAGCGCGATACTCACCGACGTGGGCTGCACATCGGCGGTCGAGGGCGGCGTATTGCCGGGGGCCACGGCCTGCGCCGTGATTGCGGAGGGAATCGGAACGTCAATCGACGATCCGCGTTCGCCGGCAAGCTGGGAATAGCCCTGGTTCACCAATTGCGGCATGATCGCAACCTGGCGAAGCGCTAGAAGGCCCTGGGCGAGCAGTTTGGGGGTAACGGCGGTTAAAATGTTAGCGATATAGATACCCTTACCTTTCAAAACCGGTCCAGCCAGTTTTACCTAGCGAACCGCATATGTCCTGTTCCAAAACTTTAGCTCGGCTTCGCGACGGGCCTCGGCGGCATCCGCCAAATTGACGAACCGACCTAATGTGACTACACGATTCCCAACTTTGAAGGAGGCTTTGTACTTATTCGTTTGGCGTTCAAACGAAACGCCTCGGACGCCGGTTTTGCTATTCCGACGTACACGTTGATTCTGCTGATTGACCGCGTGGGAAACTACTCGAAGATTTGAACGGCGGTTGTCAAGCGGGTCGCCGTTTTTATGGTCCACCTCAAAATCTTTGCCCGGATTCATCAAAAACCGGTGAAGCGGCGCGTTTTGTCCGAAAACATAAACGCCGTTGGTTTGGGGGGATGAACGCCAGGGCATGTACCGCACGATTTTGAAATCGGCGACATCAACCTTGGCAAAGTGCCCGCGACCCAAAGGCATCAAAAAGTGCCTGCCACCACCGCAAAGGATGGGCAAGCAGCCTTTTTGCCTTCGTTCGAGGTAGCACTTGGCCGCAGCCATGACAGATCTCCATTTCGGAAAGGGACCAAATGAAACGCTGGTGCAACCAGTGATCCTCTTGGCCCTCCGCCGGAGAGCTGCCTACAAACGCCGTCTATAGGCAATCCATGAGCGCCGCCCACGGATTCTGTCGGGACTCAGTTTCTGGTGGTTAGATGATCGGCATAGCCACCGAAATCATCTTCACGAGATGGGATATATACCACAAGAAAATATACGTGCAACGTAGGAAATGAAATTTTTAATCGAACGCCGAGGGGATCTCGTGGCGAAGGAAGTTTCGTTCCGGAATCCACTCCGGACGTTGTAAACCTTCGCGATAACGGTAACGGTAGTAGGACGGGCAAAATTGCCGTTTAAGCATCTCGTCCCAAATCAAATCGATTTTCTTGTTCACCTTGCGAAAGATGGGGACCAGCGGTCGCCATTTCATTTTGGGTCGTTGTTCGTAGTACAGTTTGCGCATCGCCAATTTGTACGAACCCAAGAATACCCATAGCCGATCCAAATCGGCGTCCGACGTGTATTCGTCCACAACCGCGTCCATGGCTTGATTGAAATGCACGTTCCCTCGCTTAGAACAATTGGCCGTAACGGGATTTTAACACACAATCCTTAGCCTGCGACATCAATTCGTGAATCGCGGCGTCGGCGGCCGGATTGACCCGTTTTTCAAAGATGCCCCGCCACGACGCGACCGATGCCGTGAAAATCATTTCGGTGGAAAGTCCCTGGCCAAGGTAATAGCGTCCGGCCGATCGTGCCTGTTTGCGGGCCGTGGTCGCATCCACCGACATGGTTTCGCCGATGTATTTTTGCAGCGCGTCCACCGTGGCCTCGTAGACCATTTTGGTTTGGGTTATTAACGACCCGATGTCATTGCCCAACCGGGTCCGGGCGTGTATGGCGGCATCGTTGACGGTCGGTTGCATGAACAATTGCTCGCCGTCCTCCGGGTTCAATGCCATGTACCCGGCCTCGTTGAGGTATTTTTTCAACAAGGGATGTATGGCGTATTCGCGGTCGGTTTGATCGCAGAACCGTCCGGATCGTTGGGACATGTTGAAACGGTGTCGTACCTGCTCGTGCGACCACACCAACGAATCCTCAAGGAACAGTGACACGAAGCATTCCCGGTCGGTTTCGGGCCGCACCAAACGCATTTCCAACGACGGTGGCATTCGCGTTTCCGGCGTGGGAACCAAATTGGGCACCACCCCATGCGCCGCCCATTGTAGAATGCGCCCCCAATCCTTGATAACACGTTCGTTGTAAAGATTCGGCGGAAGTTGGGTAGGCCACTCCAAAGCGTGACGAAGATTGAAGGTAAATCGGTTACGGGCGACGGAACGCATGGGTCGGAACACCACATCCGGAATACCAATCCACGGGGTTGGGTCCATCCAATCTTGGACCTCGACCGTGAAATGTACGTGCTCATGCACCGAATAGTGTTTAACACCTAAAAGGTGTTTATGGTACTCGGGGGTGTTGCGGCCGGTGCCCAGCGAGTCATAGCACACGCGCCCGGAGATTTCGACCAATTGCTCGCCCGGCGTTCCGTGCATTTGATCGGCACGGGGGGTTCCCATCGTCGGCGGAACGTAGACCGAATCGCCACCATCATACACTAGAAACGCGCGCATGTTTTTCCTTGGTTAAGGTTGGAAGTGTAAAGTCGGCATCATATGCATTGAACAAACCATCGTACTGAAAAACGGCCACGGGTTCGTGACCACAAATCTCCAAAATCATGGGGTGTCGCAAACCGTGGGCGATTGCGGCAAGACATGTTTGATTGCCAACACAAACGGTACTGCCGGCAATGACCCTCGCCGCCTCGTACAAATTAGCCGTTGGGATGTGATCGACCCTGTGTCCGGTTCTCCGGACAAATTCTTTGTGTTCGTCGGGATAGCCAATGAAACCAATCGACAATTTGCCGAACCGTTCCCAAATATGATCCCACGGGAATTCAAAACTGTGCCATCGTGGGGTTCGCCAGATGATGACCTCGGCCACGCGACGGGGCTCGTCGATCTTAATCCACGGGAAACGCCGCTCGGCCACCGGCAACCCCATTGCGGCCAAATGCATGTCCACCAAATTGCGACGACCGTTGTTGAACGCACGGAAATTGTTGAGGGGATGGTTGGCCCGGGGGCCGAATTCAACCGCCGTGATGTAGTCCTGGGAAATCAAAAAATCGTAGATGATTGACACCCGTTGGGGGGTCATGGCATGGGTGGTGACACCCTGGTTATTCCACAATTGAAGGGAACCGCCACCCGATGCCCGGATCGCGGGCATTGCGTAGATAATATCTCCCAAATCCCCGCTATGGGCAAACTTTGTGCTCATGATCAGTTATTTGAAAGAAGGTGTACGAAGGATTGCCAACGGTCCGATGATGGTTCCCGATTATTGTGAAACCTAAGAAAAACGAACGCGCCAACCAATGCCGCCAATCCGGACATGAACAACAAATCCCCGAACCCGAACGGGTGGTTGCCGCGTTTCACGGTTTTCCTCCTAATTCCAAATAGTACAACAACGACATTTCCTCGTGATCGCAAACCGTCTCGAACGCCTCCTGCAACCCACGACACCCGGTCAACACCTGTCGAAGATTGTCCTCGGCGTTCAACAACCACGTGTCCTCCGGCGTTTGGAACGCACGGGGACCGGCGCGGAAATACCATTCGGCCCGAATCCACGTGGCGATTGCATCAGCAAACCGCCGCGGCGCGTCCAACGGCGGCGAGGCCGGCGAGGGTGTCGCGGCGTCGATCGCTCCGGTGCTTACTGACCGAATTTCGGATGCGCTTTTCATAGCGTTCGTACACCAGGGTAATTGCCCAAAAATCCTTGTGGTCGGGCGGGCACGAATCCATCAAATGTTCCAATTCCACCGGGTTGTTCCGTGCCAACCAACCCAACTCCACGCGGGCACGTCCCACGGACACGACGGTTTCGGATGCCCTTTTGGCCAACTCCGATTCCCGCGATGCCGTCAAGGCTTCATCCAACCGAACCAAATTCCTCCGATTTTCGCGAGAGCGCTCGCGAATCTGCGCTGCACTGAAGAACACAAATAACCTCCCAACGAAGGATTGGGCGGTCGTCCCATACGATCCGGGACGACCGGTTGCCAACCCACAACCCGCAAACACCCACCGGTGGTTTTGCCCAAACCGGCGGTCCCAATCGTTATCGCGGATGCCCATCCGCGCGACAATAAAGGTGATCCTTCATTACGTGATTGTAGATCGTGGCGCGAATATCTTCGGCTACATCGTCCGGAGATTTGCTGCCGTCAATAGCGAAAACCCGTTCGCCCTTCAAAATCAGTGCGTGAAGCACATCGAATAAATCGACCCGATCGTTGACCGCACGTTTACGGCAAATGGCATAACCCTCATTATTCTCACCGCCGAATCGTTGCAAAGCGCGTGCGGCCAAAACCGTGTCCGCGGCGCTGATAATCAAATACATCCGGCGATTGAATTGGGGCGGTGCGGTGGGAATAACCTGGGATGTTCGGCGGGGTTGACCGTCCACGTAAATGATGTCGGGACAATCGGTCAACGCGGCCGTGAATTGTTCTTGGAAGATTTGAAGTGCCTCGGCCTCCAAATGGTCCGGCGACCCGCACCCACGGAAATGCTCGGGGGGATAGCGTTTGCGGAATTCCCGACCCACCTCGACAAACGCCACGTTTTCACGGTTGCGTTCGGATGCGATAAACGTTCCCTTGCCGGCGCACGATGGACCTATCAGATAGACAATCAAAGGATCACACAACGGCCGTCCGTTCGCCATGTCGTTAAGGGTCGTCATCGCTACTCCATTAACTGCACCCGTTCGACTCCCCGCAATCCTGACAATACAAACACGTACCCATTCGTTGAAGGTTCGCACCACCACAATTCTTGCAAATCTCGCCCATTACCGGTTTACCGCCGCCATGGGCATGGACCGCCGCCGTCACGGCACCGGATGCGATTGCGCTGGCGGTGACCACCACCGCCGCCTTTAATGGGGTCAATGGACCGCCATTTCCCTCGGCCGGGGGTTTCATTCCATCCGGCGGCATGATCCGCACCGTACCCACACGCCCGTCGTCGGTAACATGTTTGACCGCGTTTTGCTTGAAATCCCCTTTGGGTTTCACAACAAACATCGCGCCGGTCAACACGAAACCTTGAGATGCAAGAAATTCGCACGTTGCGTACAATCGATTCACCGCGTGCGCCACCGTTTCACATTTTTGATTTTTATTTGCCATTCTCTAGCCCAACAAACTCCGGAACCCGAGTGCTTTGAACAACGGGACCGATGCACTTAAGTTAATACGTTTCGTCCGCATCACCAACGTACCGGGTTGGAATGAAATGTTACGATCCAATTGGACAAGGGTTTTGTTGCGGTCAATGTACCCCCGTGCCACCGCGTTTTTGATCGATTCGGCGGTTTTGGGCGTCAATAACCCACCATTCGCCGCCGCAATCACCCCGTCCACATTCCGATACAATTGAAGAAGTTTGGCGGCGGTTTTCTCGCCAATCCCCATGATTCCGGGAATCCCATCGGTGCCATCCCCGGATAAAACCAGCATATCGAAAATTTGCCGGGTGCGAATGCCCCATTTCTTGCCGGCGGTGATCCAATCGTAGGTGGTTTTGGAAACCGGATCGAAGCATTTGATACGACGGTCCGAACACAATTGCCGTATATCCTTATCGCGGGTGATAATCGTCACCGTCCGGTTTTGGGTTGCGCACCGGACGGCCAACGTCGCCAGCGCATCATCGGCCTCGTGTCCCCGACACTCCACCACACAAACCCCCATCGTCCGGAGGATTTCCTTGATACGGATCATTTGCCACGTCACCCCCGGATCGTCGTTATCATCGCGGTTGGCCTTGTATCCCGGCCAAATGGCGCGCCGGCGCAATTCCCCACGGGGACCGTCAAACACCACCGCCAATTGTCGCGGCCGCGATTCCTTTAATATTGAAAGAATTTCACGGATAAACCCATAGGTTGCCTTGGTGGGTTCGCGTCCGGTTCCGGCACATACCGGGCATTTGGGATCGTTTGCGCCGGCAACCCGGCAACGATCGCACCGATGAGAAAGGTTCATTCCCGGCGTGTGGTACGCCCGCCAAAAAATGAAGTTACCATCGACCAGACATGTGCATTTGGTTTCGATCATCCAACCCCATTTATACCCCTTGGTTAGACCGTCAATTGTGAAGTAACCAAAGCAACCAAATAACAAAGGATGAAAGGACACTACCGGTAGCGATGCCTAAACAAAATAATCCCCATCCGGTGGTGAAACCTGGTTTTTGTGGTTCGTTGGTGTTGGGTTGGATTTCCAACAACGCCGCAACTAATAATTCCTCGATGGTCAACGTGGCATCCACGCGGAATTCGGCCGGGCGACACTTGCGGCCATTACGCCAAATCATGGCCCGAAACCATCGTTTTTCCCCACGATCAAAGATTTGTACCTCGGTTTTTTGGTTTCCACCAAGGATCGTGGCATCCAGGCAAATGTGATCGGTTGGGGTCATCCAAAATCCTTAAAATGATGTCCGGGTGTGTTTCATGAGGGCCATCCTATGGCATCGACCCGGAAACAGGCTCTCCCTGTACACCATGCACCCGGACACCACCCCAATTTATATCCGGTGGGGCGGCCGGATATTCAACCCGAACCGCCCCCACCGGCGACCGATGAATCCTCTGCCTATTCGTCGGCCGTTTGTACCTCAACCTCGCCGGATGCGATGCCTTCCAAGCTTTTGCCGAAGTCCACCGGCGAGGGATTGGACAACACCTTGATTTTCGATTGGCCGCGATTGGCCCCGCCATTGCCCTTGCTTCCGCCCGATGCGCCCGAACCCTGGGCCGGCTCGAACAAATAGGGGCGTTCAATGACCATGCGCTTACCCCATTCCTCGGCGGTCATGGGCTCGCCCTTGTCATTGTACAGGTCCTTGGACGCGATGGTATCGTTCTCCTCGTCCAACGTGAACAATTCCCGCGCCTCGCGGATCAGAAGGTTATCGGCACCGTTCTTGAGGTTGCCGGCCTTGTTGAGCGCGGATCGCAGGTGTGCGTCCATTTTTTGGTTGTGGAAACCGGATTTGTAACGGTCACGCTCGGCGGTGGTTGCGTCCAACAATTTCTTGGTGGCGTCCAACCGCTTATCGTAATCCTGGCGCATCGTTTCGGTGCGCTTGGCCACGACCTCCTCGAGGTTGCCGGCGGAGATTTGGTTTTTCTCCTCTAATTCGCGAAGTTTGTTCGCCGCCTCCTGCAGCCGGGCGTATTCCTCGGGGTCAATCCCTTTGTACTTTTCCATTTGCGCGGCCAATTCCCGCTTCTCCCGCTCCAACTTCAAATTGTTGTCGCGGAATTCCTTGACCTTCTTGGGGTCGGTGTCCAACCCCTCTACCTGCAGTTGATACCCATCGCCCTGCGGCTTGTATGCCGACTTGAGGGCATCGGGAAGCGCGGCGTACTCATCGGCACTGATATTGAACTTCATCGATCGGTCTCCTGTAAATGAACGTGTTTTCGAGGAAAATTCCTCAACCGGGCGGGGATTATAACGACCCTGCTAAACACGGCCAACGTACCCTGCGGTATAATTATGGGTATGAAAGAACCACGATATTTAGTCCCGTTGGTTGGTCAATTGATTCGCCTTGCCGAGGAGGGCGGCAAGGATGGTGAGTTGCTGGCCAATCAATTAAAACAAATAGGGGAAAGGATTGCGTACATCGCCCCGGAACAAATTGACCGGAAACATTGGGGCGACGTGCAAACCGTCATCAACGCACGAATTCCCTACAAAAAGGATATGTCGGAATTGCCGGAGTGGCAGCGGCGGGTCGTATCATTGTGGTTGGACCTTCCTCAACAGGTAAATTAAATATGAACATGACCGTACAAGACGCGGCGAACCAACTAATGATTCGGATCGTGGGATTTCAAAACCACCTCAACACAATTCCGGGTCGGGTCGATGCGATTTGTACCGGTCCCCACCCGGACCATGGATTGCTAGTTTTGAAATGGCATCGGGACGGTTCGTCGTGGATTATTTCATACAGCCAATCCACCAGCGACAACCTAGCTGATCATATCGTCTACACGCCGCTGAAGGATGCTCCTCTTAAAATAAAAATTGCGGCGGTTCGGTTGTTCCCGAAAATGCTTGAGGCAACTGAAAAGTCCCAATTGGATAAGGTCGATGAAATCAACCGTGCCATCGCCGAATACGATGAATTTGCCAAAGGACTTAAGCGTTGATTCCTTTGTCGCCGATCGCATTTCCGGATTGTGACATCCCCTCCGATCCGTCGTGCATCCCGGTTTCGGCGATGTTCACCACGTTTTGTTGAGCCGGACGCATCGCCGGGTGGGGACCGCTAACATGTGAATGTTTGGCCCCGGATTTGGACAGCGCCGTGGGGTGGACCGAATGACCCTGTGCGTATGGATTGTCGTTGCTCATTTGGTTTTTCCTTTAATGATCTTGCCGTTTTTGATCCGTTCGACCAACGATTGAATCGTTTGCAAATCCCCCGGCGACAACACCGGCACGTTTTGACCCGCCGCACCGGCGTCCAAATTATCATAAAGGGTTGTGTTGGCCGGGATATCCACGCCCAACGATGAAAGCATTAGCCGGGTTTGCGCCGGGGTCAAACCCATTTTGCCGGCAAACCGGACCAGCTCATTAGCGGTGTAATCGTTCCACGTGGGTTCGGCGCTTTCATCCCGGATCGGATTTACCTTTGAGTCTATCTCCTCCAACGTCAACGCCCGACCGGTCGTGTCCACCAAATCCGATAACCCGATTGCGCCGGCGCGAAACAATTTGCCACGGGCCGGACCCAATACCTCGTCTTGGAACCCCGATGATTTGCCGGCTAACCAATCCGAATAGGATAGATCGGACGCCACCTGACCATCCATCGAGGCACGGGTGGATACCGGCATGGCGGGCGATTTGGGACCAATAAGGCCATGTGAAGGGGCCGGGACTACCGGTGCGCCGATCTCGTCGCCTATTAGCCGCCCTGATTGCGGGAAATCCGCTACCCGGATCGGCACCGTTGCCTCGTTGGCATAAACGGCGGCAGCGGCACGTTCGGGGTTGGATACCACGATGAGTCGGCCATTTTTGCGCACCGCGATAATCCCGGCCCGATTGCCGTTGTCGATTGCGGTAGCCACGTCCCCATAGTCCAGCGTGGGGGTGGTCAAATACAATTCGGTCGGGGTCACGTCCACGGCGATGGTCGCACGGGCGGCGCGCGACACGATTGCTTTACCGCCGGGTCCAAGATCAACACCGATTACCGGCAACGGTGATGCCGCGTTGTTGTTCCGCGCGTCGGTTCCCTTGGTTTGATCCATCCGCGACATGGCCTCATCGGACGATACCCCGGTTTTCTTAGAACCGTGCTGGTCATGGATCAATTGATCCCACGATTTTGTCACCGGGATAAGAAACGTCCGACAACAAAAATGGTACGGGGGTTTGCCGGGGAATTTGGTTTGCACCGGCGATTGTGGGAGGGGTTCGCCCTTCAAATCCCATGCCCCCTTGTCTATTTTGCGGCAGTAGGGGGTGGTGCGGTTGTCCAACGTCGCCACCGCCTGCAATCCCTTCAAAATGTCGGCATTGGCCAAATAGGTTTGGTACGCCACCTCGTTGGAAATACTTTGTACCGCCGTGCGCACCAAATTCATGGCATCACGACGACTCAGATCCATAATCCCCTTGGCGTATTGATCGACCATCACCGTTTTACCGGTTTTGGGATCGGTGATGGGAATTTTGGCACCGGTCCGGCCGCCGATGATCCGGGCAACCAATTGATCGTTGGTTTCCCCCATCGCCACGCCCAACCGTATTTGCTGGGAGAATCGTTGTTTAAGGGTATTGGATTGGGACGCCCACCATTGCGCCGCCGGCGAACCATTGATCCATGAATCGGACGCCAGGGTTTGCAATTCGATGTTGGACAACCGGACACTGTTGATGTCGCCCCGGATCGCGTCCCCCATGATTTGCGGAATGGCTATGGATTCCGATTTGCCGACGCCCACCAACGAATCGGCGAGGACGGTTTCCATGCCATCATAGGCATTGTTGATCGGGCCGGAAACATTTTTAATCAATTGCTCGGCCCCCTTGGGCCGTCGCGGCGGGGTCAAACCGGCCAAATCGGCGGACCCGATTTGGGACTGGAATTCGGTTTGCAAATCCTGCAAAAATGAAAAAACCTGCTGACGGATGTTTTCCGCCGCCCGGTTGATATCGACACGCCGGCCGATCATTTCGGAGTGAAATTGATCCGAAAGGTTGCCGGCCATGTGTCACTTGCGTTGAGGAAAATTGCCGGCGTTGGCGTCCACGACCGCGCGGGGACCGACGACCGGAACGGTGGACGGATGTTTAGGACGTGCCACCGGGTTTTCTTTTTTATCGAAACCGACCGGGCGCGTGGCCTGGACCCGTCGATACTCACGGCTAGTGTGGTTGTTCGGCATTGTCGTCCTCGTCGTCAAAATCCTCATCTACTGCGTTGTTTTTAGGGACGGAATTATCACAGGTTTCTTGGTCGGCGTCAAATTGGGTGTCGGTTTCCATCCAATCCTTGAAATAGTTTTGTAGGCGAAGATTCAAACCCAATGCCATGGATTTGCCGCCATGGGTGGTAACGAAAAAATTACCCCCATCACTTTCCAACACCAAAATACTGCCGCGGAACCGTTTCTGTAATTCCCCCATCAATTCCGGCGTCGTGACAAAATCCAAAACGGGTTTGCCGTCGTCGGCCCCCGGTTGACCGCCCGCCATGTGAAACTCCTTTGATTACGAGGGTCCGACATCCCCGGTATCGTTGGCACCCGACATGCGGGCCGCACCACCCGATTTCACCTTGCCACCGCCCACGGCGGTATCCTCGGAAATATCGGGGGTCGGAAGGACCGGGTAACCGGCCTCGATCAATGCCTTTTCCTGCTCGGCCGTGCGGCCGTCCGGCACCAATTCGCCGCGCTTGACGTTGTAGAACCACGTATCCCACGACAATTGACCGGCCTGGACCGCCGACATCAAACCAATTAACGTCGGGTAGTCGATGCCTAGTGGGTTGAAGTCGTCGTTCAATTCGACGGTGATTTCCCCGTCCAACATGGCCCATTGGGCGAACCACATCAGCGACAACGCCAATCCCTCATCGATTGCGTGAACGATGTTGGCCAAAACCGATTCATCGCCGCTATGACGAAGCTTAACGGTTGCGGCGGCTTCGGCATCGGCCTTTTGATCCTCCAACAACCGCGACCCCAAAATCGCCATCATCTTTTTCTTTTCGTCCATCGCCGCTTGGATCGCGCGAAGACCATTGCCGGAGAATTCCAAATACCCGGCACGGGCCTGCGGGTCCGCGATGACCCACGCCGTTTGCGATCCGATCCGCAACCGGATGTTGGGTGATTCCACGCCCGCCACCCATGGCTGGGGCAACGCGGTAAAATGCAACCCGTGCTCCAAATCGGCGCTATTTCGATAGTGGGAAAGATTGACGTTCACCAAATCGATGATCGGCGGCGGTTCGCATTCCGACCCGGCAACGGATGGGTTGATGATGACAAACGGAATGTAATCGATTGGGATGCCGCCCGGTAATTTGGGCTCAACCTGATCGATCAACTCAAAACCCTTGTAACCGTCCTCGTCCTCATTTTCCTTGGTTTGATCGGTCGGGTTTTCGTCCGACGATTGCACACGTTCGTAAAGTGAAACACGAAGGAACGGGTTGGGCGTGTCCCAACCGATCAATTCCATAACCCGATAGGTGTCCACCCGGGAATTCCATGCGAACGGGTCGTTTCCATCATCGTCGCGGCGGGGTCCGGATTCCTGTAACACCACCATGACCAATTGCCGGCGGCCGGCGACCGTCCGCTCATCCCAATTGATGATGTTTTCTGGATAGTAGATCGCCAGGTACGGTTCGACGTTTTGATTGTCCGGACCGGCGGCGCTGTCCACCAAAACCCCCACACGACCCGTGGTGATGACCTCCTCCACGATGGTTTTAATCATGTGTTCCAACGACTCGCCGGCCGGGCCGATGGTCAACAACAAATCCTCGTTGGGGAATTGGATCACCGGATGCTTGCGAAGGATTGCGCCCGCCAAACCCTTGACGGTACGGCCCGACGCGCTGAAATACAGCGCGCGGTTTTTGTAGGCCTGATAATCATAGTCCGTTTGCCCCTCCAATTGGGGCAAATAGATTTGATTGCCGGCCTTCACCGCATCCTCGCCGGCGACCGCGTCACGGCATTTCTGCCATTGGAACGCGAATTTGTCGTACTCGGGGTTTTTTGAATCGATCGGCATGTTGTTACTTTCCGCCGAAATTAAGGATAATCAAATTGTCCTTAATCACGGCGTGTCGCGTTCCGACAACCTCTTTATTTTGGATGCCGATGTTTTTCAACGCGCTTTTGAGGTTTATTTTCGCCGCGTTTTTGGATTTGTTGAACGTCAATCGTTTGGACGGATCGCGGCTCGTAGGCTGTCGAACCGCGATCCGTTTCAATTCCCGGTCCACCATAATCGTCACCGCGTCACGAACGCCAACACCTTGCAAATCAACGGCGTTGAACGTGACGTTTCCGGCGGCGTCCAACGACGCCTGGCCCATCATCACGTTTACACGGGTAGGGTGAAAAACCTCGAATGACATTTTGCGCGCCTCGTTTACGTGGTTGGCGGTTAGATTCTACTTACGCCGGCGTCGGCCCTTGGCACCCAACTTGGCAAACTTCTTTTTGCCGAATTTCTTACGACCAATCCCGGCGCTCTTGCGGGCACCCTTCCTCGCCAGGCTTTTCTTGAGGTTTGAAAATCGCTTACCGGTTCCAAGCTTCGGTTTCCGTGCCATAGAGAATACTCTCCGTTTCATTGGGTTAAAACCCCATTCCTAAGAAATCCATGCCACGTTGGCGTTTGGATCGACCCAGCGCCAGCGGCACACGTAACGCCATTTTTGTCCACGGTGATGTTGGGCGGCGTCCCGTGTCGCACCCAGCATTTATGAATGTTGTCGTCGGGTAATGTGCAATTGGAACAACGGCTGTCCACCATCCATTGATGACCGTCCGGACACACCACAACCAAGCATCGACCATCCGGACCACGATACAAATTACCAGAGGCCGGACGACCCTCGGTTAGCCAATCGGCGTACCACATTGCACCGGGCGGCGCTTTACGAAGTGTGTACTCCTCACCGGTATCGCGACGATACAAATGCTCGGTGAAAAGTTGCCAATTGTCCTTTTCGGTAAAGTTGTATTCGCCACAATCACACGTCGTAGGCCAACGTGGATCATTGCGGGGCCAATCGTTGGTTTTGTCGGTATCTTCAACTACATCCAAAAATGTAGATGCGTTATGGTAGTAACCCCACTTGGGGCAAACCTTTTGCGTCCAATCACCCACGCTACCGCCATACCGGCGCAATTCGCGTCGGATTCGGTTAGTGGGATTCAACATGAAACAGATTACATCACCCATAGCTTTGCTTGAAAATAACCGAGCGTTCGTCCAACCGGCAACGTACCGTCTAAAGGCCCGTCAACCGGTACTCCCCGGTGTGGGCGCGGGCCAACGGGAACAGGTAATGGATCGGGTAGCTAAACGCGTCCAACAAATGGGACATGGCCTTTTGTTCCGGCCGGTTGGACAATTCGTGGGTGTAGGTCAACAGATAACGTTGCAATTTTTTGCATTTGGGCGAGATGGTCAGGGTAATCTCACCATTAACCGGACGAAGCTTGCCATTCACCGCGTTTTGCCGGTCACGTACCTTCGGGTTCGCGTGGGGGGCGCGGACGCTAAACCCATACTCGCGGATAATGTGGAAATCGGTTTTACCCCGTGCGCTGGAGGTATGCCGGGATTGTCCCGATGCATCCGGAAAAATGTCGTCCAACGGCGCGATTTGCGGGGGCACGACCTTGGTTTCTTTATTTACATAGCGGTCGTACAACTCGGCGCACATCATGTCGGTATCGGCGTTGGGCAACTCGATCTCATCAAAGAAATGCATCCGTTCGCCCAACCGCCAAAACACGGCGGCCGACATAGGATTCACGTTGAAATCCATCCCCACGCCCAATTCCGCACCGTCCGGTATGTCTATCGCCCGGACGTTCGATTCATCGCCGATGGATTGGAACCCATAGTATACCTGTCCCTTAGACAAATTGACGAATCCACCGTCGATGAACGCCTCGGCCATTTTATGGGTGAATGCGCCCTCTAGTAGCCGGATGTATTGTTTGCCGGTCGCGGGGTTTTGCCGGGACGATGCTTGAACCATCCCAATCGTAACCTCACGCGATTCAAATTCTTCCCGCGTTTCCCCCATCAATAAATCGTGACCCCAATTGATTTGTTCGGGCGTATTGTGGCTGATAAACCCATTGGACCAAAATGAGTGGGTTTCGGGCACGACAAAATCAACGGTTTCGGCCAATCCCCGTTCGATTTTGCGGACCTTGGCCCAATAGTAGTTATCGCCAAGATTTTGCTTAAGTATTTCAATTTCCGGGCAAGCCGTTCCTTCGTTCATTTCCCAATAACGGACGAAATCCCGGACGGTACCATAGGCTACGCCGGGGCGTCCGGCGGCGGTTTCCCGAATGACGTTGGGTTGAAGATTACCGTCCCAATTCCTCCACGTCAATTTAGACCGTTTACGCCACGCCGACAAAATCAGCGCCGACGATCCGGCCAACACATCCGAACAACGCATCGACCGAATGTGCATTGACGCGTTTTGTTTTTTACGCCGAATACGGAACGAAAGGATTTTGGCCAATTTGGCCGCGTTCATGGCACGACATTCAACGTAATAACCAACCGTTGGGGTTTGCACCAACGCATCCGGTTGTATTTCTTTTTCAACCGTGCGCTGCCGGATCGACACTATTCCAAGATTCAATAAAAGACATTGAACGTCGCGAGCCAATCGAGGAGAATTGGTCCGGTAGCTGATTCCCCCTCCATCACGCATTGCGCAACCGTCACCGTCCCACATTCCGGCCAAAAACGACAGCGCCCATTCGCGGCGACCGTTCCAAACCCATTGTGGAATGTATTTATTTATAGCCGTAACCAATGGCATCCCAAGGTGCCTCATCAAATCGATTAGCTCCACCGAGCTAAGTCGAACGTGAAGTTTATCACGGCTTTGTTTACGGAACCGAAGTCCCAAAACACCCTTAGTCAACAAATACTTGATAACACAGGGATCGCCGCATGTAATCGTCAACCGACCCGGTTCTACGCTCCCCTCGGCCAACCACAAACCAAGGAAATAGGCCAAATCCTTGGTCATTTGGATTTTTTGTGGCAACGGTTTTTTAACTTTTCGCCGTTGTTGAGGTACAAATCCTTCGCACGGATCGACGTTACCCCAAACCTCCATGCCACGACCAATCGCCACACGATCCCCGATTTGCAATTGGCCCACCGGACGCCATTGCGGTTTACCATCATCACCCATGACCAAAACCGGATGGTCCGGTGTGGCCTCGATTTGATAGTTGTTGGTAACGGTAATGCGCCTGGTCTCGGAAACCCCGTTGTTGAAAAACGACGTGGCATGGTGGAACGATCGATGCGAACCATACAAATCGGTCGCGATCCGGCGATATTGTTTTGGAAGGGTTCCAGGGTCCAAATCACCGATCGGCGTCATGCCAGATCTCGGCAAAACCAGGGTGTCCCGCGTGACGCATCCCGTAAGAAGCAATTCACGGGAATTGCCGGCGCGGATACGTGCCGCCATGTGCCGGAATGCCGTTTCCTCCATCAGGAACGGTTCATCCAACCATGCCGATGCGATATTGGGTCCGCGCAACGAATCCGGATCTTCGGCCGACATGATTTGAATCCATCCGTCACGTCCCTTATGTCGGATGAAAAATTCATGGGAGGTGCGGTTGTATTTCCACCAAAACCCACGACCGTATCTCGCTTGTTTGCCGGCTAGAAGGTTGCTGATAGTCGGGATGATGGTTTTGCGGGCCAATGGGAACGTCGGGGACACGGCCGCGACCATACACCCGGAATTGTCCAATGCCGACGCGATGACCCGTTTAGCGCCGATCAACGTCTTGCCGGCACCAAATCCTCCAATCAGCGCTTTGATAAAGGTGTTTAATTCCCACCATTTGCGTTGATGGGGAAACATGCCGCCCCGCACCACCCGGCCATGTTTTTGAATTTCCTCGGGTAATTTGGCGTACTCGGACGCCGAGTAGATTCGACCACCACACTCGAATTCCGGTTGCTCCTTGGACCAAAACGGGGAACGATCCGACGCGGACGGCGACGGTTTCTCCACGTTGTTAATGTCCCGATCCCAACAACTAAGGGCCGGACGTGAGGTGCGTGGCATGGTGCATCCCGTGGACTAAATAAACTTCTCGTCGGGATCGTAGGCCTCGGTTTCACCACCGGCCTGCTCTATCTTGCCCCAATTCTTGCGATCGCGTCGTTCCAAAATCACCACCTCGCGGTAGTATTCCTTGGGGTCGCCGGTTTCCATCAATGCCTGCCGGTCGATCAAATACCGGGCGCACGCCCGTTTGAAATTGCGCACGAATTGGCCGTAAACCGCCAAATTGGGATCGTTGGTGGCATCGAACGATTTGGCCTTGGCCAACCATTCGTGAAATGCACTGGCGGGGATGCCTAGATAATCGACGATGGTGGATGCCGGAATTCCCTTACGGGCCAACCGACAAAACTCTTTGCTTACCTCTTTAGACAAATGCCGCACTGGCGCGGACCGGTCCGCCACCGGTTTGTTGCGCTTTAATTTCACCCGTTCCCGTTTTGGTTTCTTGGCCATAGCGGCGGGGATGGTACACGAATTTTAAGGGGATAGGCAACGTATTAGGGTTTGCCCAAGCCCATTTGCTCTAAGATATAGCGGGATGTGTCCAAGCCCGGTTTGCCGTCCCATGGTTGGGTGAATCGTTCTTGTTTAGCCGGACCGCCCCATTTGGCGATGTAGCGGGCATGAACGATGTCATGGGTTTTTTCCAACCACGTTTTTACGTCGGGATGGTTTGTTTGCGATCCACGAAGGTTGTGTTCGACCGGAACGTTGATCGCTAATTCCTCAAACCGTTCCTTTAGAGGGGTTACCGGTTTTTCATATTTACCCCCCAACATGATTCCCACCTCCTCTATCAATCGCGCGCCGGCAACCGGTCTATAGGGCAAGCCGGTAAAATCACAAATGATCTGTTCCATACTCCTCCAAACCGCAATGCGGCGGGAATAATCGTTATCCTCGTAGTAGGCGGGCCAAAACCCCTCGTCAAAATTCCCCACGGCGTCATACAACTTCTTGGACAAGCTAAATGTGTGCCAACCGTTCACGCCGGCGGTGAACAATGCACGACCATCCCATAGTCGATTGGCCCACAGCAAATCGGACAAAACCTTATCCGATTTTAAAACCACGTCGTCATTAAGGAGTATAATTTGGTTGTGACCGGTCGCGAACGCATGTTTGGCCAGGATATTCCATGACGCGGCTACGCCCCGGTTGTCGGTCGGTGCCCACACATGCGCCCCCCATTCGTTGCGCCAATCGTCCACGAACCCCCATGTGTCGGGGTGGTTACAAACGATCATCAAATCAACCGCCACATCCCCCTGTTTGAATAGCGAGGGGACCAACTGCGACAATCCGGCAAGGTTCGTGTACGTCGGGATGCCAACGGCGATAGGCAGCACAAATAATCCTTATGTCAATGGTTCCCGCGTGTGGGGCAATTGAGGTTGCAAACGACTACCAAAGGTAAGTTGCTCCAACCACATGGTTCCGGTGAACAATACCCGTAAACGTTCCCGCCACGTGAATCGCCAACGCGAGATCGTAGAAATATCCCCGTTGCCGTAGCGGATCACGCATACCGGCAATGGTTCGTACTCCGGTTGGTCCTTGGCCAACGTCATCTCCGGAAATTCCGGATGGGACGGTAAAACGGGGGTCGTTGGTTTCATTACCCACCACTTCCTTGATCCGGGAACGGGGACATCGACATATCTTGTGATTCGGTAGTGCGGGCCGGCGAGGATTCAACTACCTGGTCCGGTTTGTAGCGAATGATCCACCAACCCGGAAATTCCTTAATGTCGTGGTTTTCGGGCCGGTCGATCGCGGTAATAGTGCCGGAGGCGATAAACCTACCGTTATTAACGAAATGGATCGGTTGACCGAGCTTGCACCAGGGTTGTGTGATGATCGCGTACCATCCCGGATGATGGATCAATATGTACTCCTCGGAGCAGGTCGATATTTCCTGCACATAGGGTTTGATCGATTCGGAAGGGATGATTTGAGCAGGACGGCGTGTGTCATTGATGCCGTTTAGACTAAACGTCCTGATCTCATTTTTGTCTAAATCGTGCGCGATCAAAAACCATCCCGGTTGCGGGTGGTAGTCGGTGATGCCATAAGCCACGGCACGGGGAATGACCCGACGATTGGAAAATTCCCCACGATGGTTCATGTAGGCAAATTCGAAGGGTGTCGGTTCACCCGGATTACCATGAACGGTTGTCGGGTCGGGACGGACACCACCCCGGATCGTCCATGGCACCTCACCTACCACCGGGGCGTTGCGTCCGGCGTCGAATGCCGCGTGCGCCAATTCCTCGGATTGGGAATTATGGTGCAATTCCGGATGGGATTTCCACCATTCGGCGAACGCCATGGATTTCTCAAATTTGGACACCGTTTCTTTATCGGCGCAAAATACACCATCCTGGAGATACTTATCAGCACTTGCCAAGGTGCTGTCGAATATGGATCGGATGTTTGGAAAATCATCATCAACAATGGCCGTGGCGCGGAGTCGTTTCCCTTCCTTTACCAACAACTCAAGCCATTGACGGGACGCAAATTCCTGGACCGGTTCTTTTACCACCATCGTATCGGCGATGCGTTGGTTTACGATTCCCCTATTAAGGGCACTCGTACTCACGATCCGATGTTCCGATCCATGCTCGAAACACACCCACCAACCGGCATAGGTGGTTGTTTCGTTGGGGTCGTGTTTGACCATGATCGCGCCGCATTGCGCACACGTCGGGCACCCCTCCGATTGCCGGACCAATTCCATGTCCAGCGCCGGCGGTTTCCAATAGGGCGGTTTGATGTGTTTACCATCCTCGCGGGTGTAGGGGCCAATTTCCTTGGGAAAACCGGTTCGTTTACATTCGTGGTAGGTGCAAACCCATCCTCCACCATTCTCAATAACGCCGGACCACGTTAAAACCTTGCCACAATCCGGGCAATGGGGCGGATCGAATTTGGCGAGATTGGCGGCGTCAATCAATTCCTGGGGTCGGCGGTCGGAAACCCCTAATGATGAAAGGGTGTATGTGCAGACGTAGCGGGTGTCGATACAGCCGTCCACCGACTTTTCCAAATCCGGTTTGCCATGTTCGTAAAGGTACGAAACCATTTCCTGGGTTACGCCATCCGGATTTCGATTGATTTCAACCGAGGCAAGGAATCCCAACGCCTCGATCGTTTCCAACGATTCCTCCAAGATCAATGCGCCGCACAATCGCCGCGTGTCCACGTCCGGGATCGTTGGGGTTTGGGGAAGGGTGCGGCCGGCCAACCGCATGAATTCATCCACCCGTTGTTGGTGCGCCGATCGTTCCGATTTGCGGTTGTGGGCCGCAATCAACCAACGCAGATCGGACGCAATTTTGCCATCCTTCGCAAGGTCACCTACCAATTGACCGTCCTTGGTTCTAATCAAAACCCGATTGTCAAAAACATCCAATTTCCATTTCATCGGTCGCTCCTGTTGTTAAATCCGGCCTAACGCCATTGAACGGCAGCGCCGGACGCTATCAATTGATTGTATCGAAGTTGGTTGGCGTCGTATCGTTCGCGGGTTTTGCGGTGGATGATGCATTCATACAGAATGCTGGATATAGGCGGGTGGATTTCTACGGTGCGGTGGATTCGGCGTCCGGGGAATGCTTTTACACGGTTCCGCCGCCATAACCGCATCTGCATATCGTGGGGGTTTTCAGGATCGATACAATGCCGGTCATCCACATAGTTTATCCGGTGCAAATGAAAACCATTGTTGCCCGACTTAACCATCCAATGAAGATCCTCTAATAAATGCGGCGTAGGCATCTCATCGGCATCTAATTGAAGCAACCATGGTTTGGTGCATTGGGCGTGAGCAAGATTCAGCGATGGTTCCATGAACCCATAGTGATTGTCCCCAATCACCCGATCCGCGTATTGCCATGCATGGTAAAGGGTTTTGTCGGTGCTTTCCTGCACCACCACAACGATTTCCGCCGCTACCGGTCGCATGATCGACAACAACCCCGGCAACAACGATTCCTCGTTGTGGACGATGGTAAAAAATGAAAGGTCGTCAATCATGTTTTACGGTGCCGGCGCGCTGGATTTCGTTTTCTATCGTTCGTGCATGAACCGTCGCCACGCATTCCAATACAATCGTCTTGCCGGGAACCATCCCAACCCCCATCCGCGCAAGCTCCTCCATAACCCATTGGTGCGCCGTCATCGTTGAGTGTTTCCGCAATTCCCGGATCAACGAATCAATTGCCTTGCGTGATATTTCAACCTCATGCTCGAGCTTTTCGTCGTTGATCCGCGTCCGAAGAAAAATCTTTTTGTTGGGTTCGATCTCTACGCTAATCGTTCGCGGTAACGCATTGGTTATGTTTTGTGGGATAATAAACCCACCCTCGCCGTCGGTGTCGATTGCCATAACTACTCCTTCGAAAACTTCTTGTAGTACACGAAAATGCTTCCCTCATGGACGATCGTATTAAGATAAATCATCCCTTCGGGAATTTCATGTCGGGGGTGGAAGAATCCAATATCATAAACATCCACCGGATTGGCCAATTCCTGCGTGCGCTCAAAATAAAGAACAAAGGCACCACAAAACTTAATGTAATTCGCTGTCAACGGTTTTGAACCGGCCGGCAATTCCATCCGGTAAATTTTGTCGCGCAAGGATTGTGCAAATTCGTATGTGTCCACAACCATTGGATTATTCCTTTGCCTTAGTCGGCAACATCAAACGTTCCTTTGCCACCAGCGCCGCATTCACCGCACCCATGGCGGTGGTCGAATAGTAGTATCGACCCTTGCCAAGTTTGGCCCGATACAATCTTCCCAATTTAAGGAATTTGCGCATCTCCTCAGTAAAGGGTTGTTCGCCGTGGTAGTAGTCCGATTTGCGCGGGGGCATCCGATGGATTTCCCACGCCGTTTCCCCGGTCAATGACGGCGGGGCTTCGGTAGCGACTAGCGGTAACGGATCGACGCGCGACGCGGCGCGGACCCCGGCCAAAAATGCGGCCATCATATCGCTATGACAAAATGACGTAGCGGACCCGGCGTATTTGGGGAACCAATGGGCGAATTGAATCGCCGTGGAATCCATGCGCAGACGATCCAGGGTCGCGTTTGCGGCACGAAGAGCGTTTGCTAGTGCCGATATGGGGGTCGGGTGGTCTTTATTGCCCCAATGGGTCAGGAATTGTGGCAACCCCTCGGGACCGGGTTGGGGGACCGCGTCCGGGAACGATTGGGTTTCCAACCATGTGATTTGTTCATCGGTCAAACGGTTCATTGGTTTGCAATCCTAATAAGATTTTTGATGCGAACGGCCACGCCGCGTTCGGTGATTGGTTTTTCATCACGGAATTGCTCGTAGTGAACAATCTCATGAATGATCGTGTCGGTTAGATGGTCCACCCACTCCGCAACGGGTATTTCCGGTAACCGGCGTCCGGCCAGGATAATTGCGGGTTTTCCCTTAACCCGATGGGTGAAACAACCAAACCCACATCCGGTGTTGTTGAAGGTAACGGCGGTGGATGGAACCACGTAAACCAAAACATCGTGACGGATATCGGTTATCGATTCCATTTTACGGCAAACCGATTGGACAAAATTCCTTGTCCAAGTGGGAACGCCTTTCTCAAAATGGAACGTAAATGACATCCGAAATTCCTTCAACATTCGTAACGTTCCCGTCGCGGCAACGGGCATCGCCCCACCAAAATATCCCTCGACGGATTGGGACATTTCGCCCAATCACATTCCCCATCGTTGTGTTGCGCGTGGCAGTATTTTTCATTTTCCTTGCGGCGCTGCCAATACCGTTTCATCCCCTCGCTGATCCGCTTTTGAAAATCGGGTGGCATCCGGCGTCCCATGATTATCCCTCGATCAAATCCAAAAGATGGTTTAGCCGGACATACAACGATCGCTCCTCACATTTATCGCACGGACCATCGCCGGACAACACCGGACACATGGTTTTATCCTTGCCGGGATGGGGGTTGTTTTCAAATTCCCGGCAACGGTGTTGGATGATCGCCCGATGGTCCCGCAACAGGTTTTTGAGAATTTTGTCGATCATCTCCGGTGTGGGCCGTGCGGGCGGTATGATATGGCCCAGTACAAAACCAACCCAACATCGTGGAAGCCGTTCGTGTGCAACATAATCAAATCGATACTCGACGGTCCCATACGGTCCACCGATTTGCGTCATTTTAACGCCAAGACCTAATGGAGTTCTCGGCGGTGCCACCATGAGGATATTTTTATGGACCGAGGCATATTCTTGAACCGCCGCGACGATTTTAGCCGTTGCCCGATCCAGCGATTCCATCCATTGGCGGTCCCCGATCACCCGTTTGGGGTAGATGTTGATCGTGAATAAATCGGTGAACGTCAAATACGTTTCCGGGGTTTCGGTCACCCACGGAAAATCCTTTAACCCTTCCATGAGTTTTTGGGCGACGATCGCGGCGGTTTTTTCAAACGTCATGGGTTCACGTATCCTTGATAACCTTCTCCATAACCTCGGAAATAACCGATTCCAATTGGGCATCGGTGACGTGGTGGTTTTCCTTAACCGTTTGGTAACACCGAAGGACGGACCCACGGGATTGAAACATGAAACCGACCAACTCATCGAGGTGCGCGCGGTCGATTCCTATCAATTGGGCGATTTTGCCCAATTCCATTTCCGTTTTCGTAAAATGAAACAGGATCAAATCGAATTGGATCTCGTTGACGGATAACGCGGTCGATTTTTCGCGGCACGATTTGTAGAACCGTTCGATCACGTCGGAGACGAATTTCTTCGCGTCATTGGGAATCGGCTGTGGTGCCGGTTTGGGGTCCGATGCTGTTTCCTCTTTTGCGCACATGATTTATGCTCCTTTGCGACGGATGTAGGTAAAGGTTTTATTGTCCAGGTCCCGGCCGGTTTCCAATTGATCGTGGTCGCGCACGTCATGGTTGACCGGGATGGACACGCGGTAGGTGTTTTCCGTGTTGGGCACCGGATGACCGGCGTAGCGGACCATGCAAAGAAGCAATTCCATCATTTGGTTGTCATGATGTTGGTGTTCCCGGATTTCCCGGATCAACGCCAACCCCTGTTCCTTGGTCAACGCGCCGTCGCGGGCCACGTGGGTCAATTGATTTAGTTGTTGTTCGTCCATGACCTAAATATAAACAAGATGCCGGGGGATCGATGCCGCCAAAATCGCATAGGCCGGTTCCGTTCCGGCACGACGGGCGATGATTTTCCTAATGGCCCGTTTCCGGGCCGGGGACTTCAAGGAAAAATTGCAGGCCTTTGCCACTTGGAAAAACCGCAATCCACGGTTGACCATCATTGCGCGCATGGGTGTCCTTTCTAACAATCGCATGACCAATAGGGTTTTTCGTAGCCACGGCAAACCGGGCAACGGATCACGGGGGCGTTCGGATCGGATTGTTTGGCCTTTTCCAATTCCTGTTTTTCCTCGGCCAGTTCTTTTTCAAGCCTGTCAATACGTCGTTGGTGAAACCCCACCAACAATTCACGCGCATTGGGTTCATGTTGTTTTGAAACCGCCCCCGCCGCAGCCAATCGTTCCAATTCCTCGCCAAACGCAACCAAATGGGGCTGTCCGAACAATTGTTTTTGTTTGTCCAGCATTTTACGTTGTTGCCGCAAGGACCGGGTAACCGTTCTACAGGAAACCAATTGATACCCACATGCGGGGCAAAAATTCGCCCTTTGCGGGCACCTCTTTTCGCATCGTTCGCAGGTTATGTGGTAGGCCATTGGCTCTCCTTTATTTTCGGCACGTTCTCAAGTAGCCGATTCTCCTTAAACCACCCATCGTAAACATCGAGGGCATTAGCTTGATCCTTCATAATCGCATGATGGTTGCTGACCAATAGATTTCCCAGGATCGGCAGCGCTTTGACGATGGTTTGATACAACTCGATGTTGTCGGTGTGTTCGCTATTGGGTAATTCGGTGGCGGTGATAATCCGGCCACCCTTTTCCAATTGCACCGCCACATCCAATCCATGGACCAAAATCCGGATGCCGTCCAACGAGGTGGATTCCTGTTGTTCCCCAAGAGGCGAACGCAGGAAATTGTAGCTGCGCATCCACGATTCAAATTGGCAAATGCGGGCCAGGCAATCGGTCACCATGATTTTGGCGTCGGTATTTTTAGCGATCGTTTCCGGTTTGGCGGTCGCCGCAACCGTGGTCGATTCGGTGCCCACCACCTTTTCAACGGTTGCGGCCGGATCGGCGATGGTTGTGACCTTTTCCGCAACGGGGTCCATAAATTCCAACGTCACCTCGCCAAACCGAATAGATTCCTTTATTTGGTTGTTGATGATGTACAGGGCCCCCATGCAACGATCCTGGCAACGCGCCCACCCACCCTTCACGTCCACCTCCACCGCATCCTGTTTGATGCCGTCCAAATACACGTTCAGGTTTTTGGCGTTGTCACAATCAAACCGGGTTTCACCGTACACCCCCTTTTTAATGTGATCCGGGGTCGATTTACCGGTCACGTCGATGGTCTCCGGCACGCGGTAGATGTTGCGGTGCCGAAGGAACATGGCCAACCCACGGGTGATTTCGGACACGGCGGTAGGATCGGTGGGCGTCGGTGTTTCCATGATATTTTTCTTGGGTTTGGGGAACCGGATTTTGGCGATGAATTCACGGACCGGCACGAATTGGTCCAACAAATCGGTCAAATCGTTAAGAAACGACACCGCCACCCGCAAATCCCCCTTCAATTGCTCGTTTTCGGCGGTGATAGTTTGGGCGCGTTGGTCCAAAACGGCGTCGATGTCCGCAACCGGGATGATTAACCCATCCCCCGCCACGACATGCTCGGTGTCACACACCCGATGATAGCGTTCCCGGTAGCGATTGGCCTCGCGCGGCGTAAATACGATGACACGTTCGCTCATAAAATTACCTTCAAATAGAAATGGAAAAGGGTCACTTTATCCTTTGGAAAACCGCCCACTTGAAGAAAAACAGGACCGCCGACACCAACGCATTGGTCATCAGTACACTTCCCACAAACATCAAAATTGATCTCCAATGACTATACCGCCACACCTCTATCGATAACACAAACATCCAAACCACACAAACGGCGGCGAACCCGATCAATCCGATGGTTAAAACGATCATGTAAATATTCATGGTGTTACCACGTTAGGGGGCAGCATAACCATGCCGGCATACTTGGCCGGCGGTTTAGGTTTGTGGGGATCGTACAACCGCACACCCTCGACCAAAATGCATTCGTCCAATTCGTGCAACAACAAATCGCGGACGTAGTCCCGAAGGAATTGTATTGCGATCGCGAACGATCCGGGCATGAATAATTCCCTTGCCATGCATTCGGACCGGAGCAACATGGGTTCGCCGGTATCGCGATCATACACCGCTAGCCAAACCGTCATCTTCACCGCCCGGACCACAATCCACCGTCAAATGGATCGGCATCGGGAACCATTTGAATTGAACCCGTCTTATCAATTCCCGGCAACACGCAATTTGGAACAATTGTTGGGCCGCACCGGGCATCGGTATTCGGAACGCGTCGGTGATTAACACATACTCGGATTTGTCATCGTTGATCCCATGACCCACCGACATGAAACGGGACATCTCCGATTGGAAATTGAATGTGGTGGGTTTGGGTGGAAATTGCCGGTACATGAATTCATGCAATTCATTGGTCGGTTTGTCATAGCCGCTGTGTTGCATATAGGAATTATAGACAAGATAGGTTGTGTTAAGGAATTACCGCCCCCTGTGGGTATTTTTCAAAGGTGGGGAGGGGGTATCTTGAGATGGGGGTGGGGGGGGGG
>Ga0134128_10000150_pt1 | contig 97624 bp, 89 predicted proteins | sample KB31754_FD_96462 | JGI IMG/M metagenome (GOLD analysis project Ga0134128, IMG submission 96462) | Terrestrial soil microbial communities with excess Nitrogen fertilizer from Kellogg Biological Station, Michigan, USA - KB3-175-4 | ecosystem: Environmental > Terrestrial > Soil > Unclassified ... | reverse complement strand
GCGGCCGTCGGTGGTTTCAGGAGACCATTCGTCTTTAGGGAGCAGGTCCACAAAATGAGCGGCGACTTTGATGGCATTCACCAGCTTATCCTTGCCATAGCCGGGATGTGCGCTGATCCCGTTAAAGATGACCGTAAACGCGTCGGCAGAAAATGTCTCGTCTTCCAGGGTCCCGCGTTCGCCGGCGTCCAGCGTATAGCCGAAATCGGCGCCGAGTTTTGTAAGATCGACCTTGTCCACGCCGCGGCCGATCTCTTCATCGGGTGTAAAAAGAATGCGAATTTTTCCATGTTCCAGTTCCGGATGCCCGACAAAGAAATGGACCATATCCATGATCACGGCTACGCCGGCTTTGTCATCGGCTCCGAGGAGCGTGGTTCCCCCGGCGGTGATGATGTCATCGCCTTTGCGGCTGGCAAGATAAGGATGTTCCCGTGCGAGGATGATCTGGGACGGGTCGTCGGGCAGCACGATGTCGCCGCCATCGTAGTTTTGATGAACGATAGGGTTGACATTTTGTCCCGTGCAATCTGGGGCAGTATCCATATGTGCGCAGAAACAGATCACAGGCGCCGGCTTCGTGGTAGTAGCGGGGAGGGTCGCATAAACATAGCCGTGCGCGTCTATTTCGGCATCTGTGAGGCCCACAGATTGCAGTTCCTGTACCAGGAGGCGACCGAGGTCCTTTTGCTTTTCGGTAGAAGGCTGTGTTTTGGATTGCGGATCGCTTTGGGTATCGATCCTGACATAGCGGAGAAATCTTTCGGCAACAGTAAAGGCGTAGTTCTCGAACATTTTTGAGTAAATTACGTGGCGAATATAATACCTATGTCTGAAGCAGTTGTAAAAAATCCCGTAATCCGGCAGGGCTGGTTGCGAGTGTTGTTGTTTGCTGCGGCATTTTGCCTGCTCACCCTGTTCATCGCCATTCCTGCAGCGATTTTGCTGGCCGGCGTTACCTTCGATCAGCTGAAATCGAATTTGCTCGATTCCCTCGAGGGACTGTTGACAAGCAACTATCTATGGTTGATGATCCTGGTGGAATTTGCGATCTCGGTGCTTAGCGTAGGCCTCTTCCGATTTTTTATCAATCGCAAAGGATGGAAGGGGCTGGGCTGGTCACCGGAGGGCTTTACGGGTGAGGCCGTCATCGGGTTGTTCATGGGGCCGGCGGTGATGGGTACTGCGGCTTTGCTGATGTGGTGGAGCGGCCATGTAGCCTGGGTGGACATTTCGTGGGATCCCAGTTCGCTCTTTGTTTCCGTGGGGCTGATGGCGCTGATCGCTTTTAGCGAGGAACTCGTCTTCCGGGGCTATGTGCTTGCGAATCTGATGGAGACCTTTTCGAATAAATGGGTGGCGCTGCTCGTTTCTTCAGTACTATTTGCCGGATTCCATTTTACTGCGCCGGGTATCCATGCGCTGGCGTTTCTGAATCTTTTTCTCGCCGGGTGTTTATTGGGAGTCAATTATCTCTATACCCGGAATCTTTGGTTCTCCTTTTTTTTTCATCTCAGCTGGAATTTCTTCGAGGGGCCGATACTTGGATTTAAAGTAAGCGGGCTCACGTTTCCCTCTTTACTCGTGACGGAAACGAAAGGAGACCTATTAATCACCGGTGGCGATTTTGGGCTAGAAGGATCCATCCTGACCACCGTCACCGCTTTCATCGCGTTCTTTCTGGTGGCCTGGGCATTTGAAAGGAAATATGGTTCTGCTGAGTCCCCTACCGTTCCGGCTTGATCCGATTCGATTGGATTCGATTATGGCATGATGATCCGGGACGGAGTGTTGATATCTACGAGTTCCAAATCGAAGATCAGGTCCTGTCCGGCCAATGCGTGGTTGGCGTCCAGCACGACTACATCCGGCCTGACTTCCACGATGACCACGGGGATCTGCTGTCCTTGTCCATTGTTCATGGCCAGCTGCATGCCTACTTCGGGCTGCATACCGGGAGGGAAACGATCTATGGGGAATTCGATGATCGCTTCGGGGTCTTTGGGGCCATAGGCTTCGTCTACAGGGATCTCGATGGTCTTTTTCTGGCCGACGGTCATACCCTTGACGCCGTCATCGAAACCTTTTATCACCATCCCACTGCCGACTTCGAATTCGAGGGGTGCGCGACCTTCGGAAGAATCGAATGTCGTTCCATCGGTAAGACGGCCATGGTAGTGGACCTTTACAGTATCTCCTGCTTTCACTTCTTGTGCCATATGACGATAATTTTTGATCGGTGGATTTGCCAAACCGGACCTGCAAGGTAGGATTAAATAATTAAATTGCGCCCAAAATCAAACACAGCAAAAACCATGCGAAGACTGTTTTTGGCACTCGGATTTGTGGCGATGCAACTGCTCGTAAATGCGCAGCCATATCCGGGTGCCGAGCAGATGAGCGAGTACCCCCCTTTGTTGCAAGGCAAGCGGGTAGCCATCCTCAGCACCTACACCGCCCGCGCGGATGGCACCACGGTGGTGGACACGCTCGTCAAAAAAGGCATCAACATCGTGAAGATCTTTTCGCTGAAGTGGTTGTTGCAGGCCTACCGGCTTTTCCCCGATAAGAACCATTTCTTTAATAAGAACGGCAGCGCGTTCGACCGGCTGGCGGGATCTTCCATATTACGGCAACAGATACGCGATGGATTATCCGAGGAGGCGATCCGCAAAAGTTGGGAGCCCGGGCTGAAACATTTTAAAAAGATCCGAAAAAAATATTTGCTTTATGCATAATGATTTATCTCAGCAGGCCGCTTCGCGGAGTTACCCGCGGATCGTGTTTATGGGTACGCCGGAGTTCGCGGTGGCGAGCCTGGATGCTATCCTTGAAGCAGGCTATAATGTGGTCGGCGTGGTGACGGCGCCGGACAAGCCTGCGGGCCGGGGAATGCAGGTTGCTCAAAGTGCGGTGAAGAAATATGCCGTTGCCAGGGGGCTGCATGTCCTGCAGCCGGAGAAACTGCGCGATCCGGCTTTTCTTGCAGAGCTTGGCTCGCTGCGTGCCGATCTGCAGATCGTTGTGGCCTTCCGTATGCTTCCGGAGGTCGTTTGGAGTATGCCCCCGATGGGGACGGTGAATCTTCATGGGTCGTTATTGCCGCAATACCGTGGCGCCGCGCCGATCAACTGGGCGGTGATCAATGGCGAAACTCTTACGGGGGTGACGACCTTCCGGCTTCAGCATGCTATCGATACGGGGGGAATTTTGTTGCAGGAGAGCTTTTCAATTGCTGATACCGATACGGCCGGCGATGTGCATGACAGGATGATGAAGATCGGGGCCGATCTTTTGGTTAAGACAATTGCGGGGCTGGCGGCGGGGACGCTGCACGAGGTGGCGCAGCAGGATTCGCCGGAGCTGAAACATGCGCCGAAGATCTTTACCGAGACTTGCCGGATCGATTGGGGCCGATCGACAGTGGAGGTCTACAATCTTATACGCGGGTTGTCGCCTTTCCCCGCTGCTTTTACTTTTCTTGAAGGGAAGATGCTGAAAATTTTTCGGAGTGAGAAAGAGGTCCTGGGCGATGTTTTTCCGGGCGGCGGCCCCGGAACGCTTCATACCGATGGAAAAACCTTTCTGCGATTTAGTACCGTGGATGGGTGGATACGCGTCACAGAATTACAGTTAGAGGGGAAGAAAAAAATGCAGATTGGAGATTTCTTGCGGGGGTATAGATTTCAGTGATATTCTTACGCCACTTCTTTTTCCTTGCGCCTTTCCATAAAAAGGTCATAGTATACCTGTACCCGTAGCCAGTACTCGGCAGGAATACCAAGGAACTTTTCCAATTTCAGTGCCGTAGCCGCGCTAACGTGCCGTCTGCCGTGAAGCAACTCGCTTAAATGCCCCGGCTTCATGCCTAGCTGTTCGGCAAAAAACGACTTCTTGATATCCCGAGCTTCCAATTCATCCTGTAGAATTTCACCCGGATGCAACGTGATATCGGTTTGGATGTCTTTACCGCGAGCGTTTAGTATTTTATAATTGGCCATGTTTATACTCAATGCAAGTTACTGATAATGGTTTGTAAGGTCATGGACGGTAAGAATTTCAGTAATTCTCACGCTTTCGTCATTATCTACCGTTATAATCAACCGGTAACTGTAATCTACCCGTACGGAAAAATATCCCTTCAAATCGCCTTTGAGCGGTTCGAAATTCAAACCTTTTTGCGCTTTGAGTTCCCTGATACTATCGGCATATTTCAGCTTCAAGACGGTTTTTTTGAACTTTATCACCACATCGCTACTGAACCGGGGTTTGCCAGGTACAGGTTTGCCTTCGAAGAGTTTTTCGAGGTAAGCGTTTTTAAATTGCAGGATCATTGATTAAAAAAACTAAGGTCGAATTTCTCAATCAAAGTCTCTCTGCAAAATTTTACCAAAAATAGGTAATTTTCTAGAATTTACCAAAATTTGGTAATTAGCCATTTCAGTAACTGATCTGCACGGGGAAGCGGGTATCGCTTTCACCGAGTTCCGCTGCGGCGGCGTTGCTCATGCGGATGCTGAGCCCGGCGCTTTCTTTCATTTCCGGTAGTTGGCCGAGTATCTTGGCGTAAACGGATTTATTGGTCGAGGGGTTCGTGATCCGGACGATGGTGCCTACGGTGACGCCATTCATCAATGCATAATATTTTCCATCCTGCCAGCCGCTGGTACTTTTGAAGATGCCGGCCTGGCCGGAAGCTGTTTTGCCGCTTTCGTTGTAATCCGAACGGAAGTTGCCGCCGTCGAAATGCGGAGCCGGGGACGCAGAGGCCGGGGACACTACGGGTACAGGGGGCGGCGGAGCCGAGGTTGCCGGTGCTGCCGTGGCGGGGGCCGACGTCGCCGGGGCCGATGTCGCGGGCGTTGTGGTTACGGGCGTCGAGATCGCGGGCGGGGGGCCGGACGGTTTGGGCATTACGGCGGCGGGCTGGGTGGACGTCGTTGACGCAGACGCTGCCGGTTCAGCAGCCACGGGTCTGGTGGTCGTGGCTGGTTCGGCAGCTGCGGGTTTGGGCGTTTCGGCGATGGCTGACGAGGCCGCGGGTTTTGTTGATTCGGCGACGCGGGGGGCCGTGGCCGACTCGGGTGCATTTGTCGCAAGAGCCGAAAGGCCTGTTTTCACTTTGAGATAGCCGACGATGAGATGCATACCCGGATGGATCTGGTCCGGCGTCACGTTGTTCCATTTTTCGATATCGGGGATCGGCACCTTGTTATGATCCACGCTAATGCGATACATCCACTCTTTTTCTCTCGTAATATGGTACACAGGGATCAGGGTCTCACCGGAAGTTTTGAGGTTATTTTGCGAGAAATTAGTGGCAGTAAGGGGTATTTGGAGGGTCTGGCCGATGATAAGCGGCTTTCCCAGCGTAAGATGATTGAACGGCGCCAGATCTTTAGGACTCACATTATACAATCTGCCGACACTATACCAATTCTCTTTTGGGACTATGGTATGTTCCAGGTAGAGTTTTCCTGTCACACCCTGGATGATGAGTTCATGGGATTGGGATCGGGCAAACTTTGCAAAAAAACAGCTGATCAGTATGAGGACGGTCGCTGGTGATCGCATAGAATATTAAGTTTGAAAGCAATTATACAAAATTATTCTTTCCTGAGTATCCGCCATTCTTTGGGGTAATAGTTATTCCACCGATTTGGCAGGATCTTTACCCAACCGAGGTTGTAGCCGTCATGGCGAACCAATGCCCAGCCGCGGATCGTGGTGTCGATATGCAATTCTTCTTTCCGCAGGTATTGCAACGCCTGCTGGTGATCGAGTTCGACGGCAGGTAAGTCCGCGGCGATGATGGTGCTCATGGCGAGGTCGTGCTCGGGGATAAGCTCTTTTGCAGAAGCGATTCCGAGCGTGATGCCGGCTTTTTTGAGATAGCAGGCCGATTGCAGGATCGGCAGGTCGGCCGCCAGTGTCGGCGGCAGAGCATGCACCTGTTCCTGGTGGCGGAAGAAAAAAAGGGGGACATCCTGACGAATCCAGGGCTGTAGAACTTCCTGTTCTTTTTTTGAGATGCGTTCCGGCGCGTTCATTTTCCGGGGCGGGATAAAACTGCCGCCATCCGTTTTGCGGAGACAGGCGATAAAAAAACCCTCGCCGTCTAGTTCGTGCGGATAGAAGCGATAGCCCCAGGCGCCGTTCTTTCCCCGGGTCTCTACGATATTCCATTGGGGATCGAGATCGAGGCGACATGCCTCCGCGTTGAGATCGGTGGTCAGCCAGTCGAGGATGTCTTCGTCTTCTTCGCGGGAATAGCTACAAGTGGAATAGATCAGCGTGCCACCGTTCCGAAGGGCAGGCCAGCAATCGGCAAGGATACGCTGTTGCCGCTGGCTGCAAAGCTGGACATTCGCCGGGCTCCATTCGCCGATGGCTTCGGGTTCGCGCCGGAAGAGGCCGCTGCCGCTGCAAGGAGCGTCGATGACCATCACGTCAAAATAATTCTCCAATGCCGCAAAATCGCGCGGATCGTTGTTTGTGACGATGGAATTCGGGGCACCCCATTTGATCATGTTCTCCCGCAGGATTGCGACGCGATTGCGGATGACGTCGTTGCTTACGAGGAGGCTATCGATCGACAGCAGGGACTGCAGCAGCGTAGACTTGCCACCGGGTGCGGCGCAGCAATCCAGCACACGCAGCGGCTGGGCCAGATCGACGGTTTGCCGTAACGCCTGCTCGAGGAACATACTGGAGGCCTCCTGTACGTAATAGGCGCCGGCATGGAACAAGGGGTCGAAGGTGAAACGCGGCCGTACCGGGAGGTACCAACCATGAGAGGACCAGGGGACAAATTGGTCATCGGTGTGAAGACTTGCCTGTTCGAGGAAACGCTGTTCGTCCATCCCGGGTGGGATCTTTGCCGGGTTTAAGCGAATAGACGTCACCTGCCGGCCGGAGGCATGGGTGGGTTCGAAAGCGGCGGCATCGTAACCGGGGAGTCCTTGAAGCGATGATAATAATTCTTTTGGTAAGTCTGAGTGCACTATTCGTGCAAAAGTAGAACAAAATGACCGTTCAGAACCGGATAATAAAATCCTGCTTGACCTTGAAATCCTCGCGGCGGAATACGATGCCGATAAAAAAAAGATCGATCGTAAAGTATACGCGGGGATCACCACGGATGCTGTCCCATGCTGTTTCCATTTCTTCGCTCCAGTGAATGTCGTCGAAGATGAGCACGGATGAGGCTGCGGCTTGCTGAAAGATAGCTTCGAAATAGCGAATGGTGGGCTCGCAGCGGTGATTGCCGTCGATAAATGCCAGCTCCACCGGGGGCATGTCTTTTAGCAGACCGGAAAGAACCGCATCGAAATTGCCGGTGAGAACGTTCGCTTTCGCGCCTATCGAGGCAAGATTTTCCCGGGCCTTGGCCGCTATAGCCGGTGCGCCTTCGATGGTCCATAGTCGTGCCTGCGGCGCCCCCGCAGCCAGATAAGCCGTCGAGAGGCCTAACGAGGTGCCTAGTTCCAGCATGGTGGCGGGTGAATAATGCCGGGCCACCCGGTAAAGCAGCTGACCGAGTTTGGGTGGTTTGGCGGCATGGCGGGCGATGGACGCGACGGCGCGCGACGTACTTTTCTTGTAGACGGAGCCTGCACCGAGGTCAGTTATCTCAAGTAAAGCGGGATCGTAGCGCAATGCCCGCCGCAGCTGTTCTATCGGTGCATAGGCCGGATAGCACTGGTAGTCGTTAAGCACCCTAGTGATAAAATCGAATACAAAGGGGCTGTGAGTACCATGTCCTTTACCGTTAGCGGCGGTAAGGTAATAGTGCAGGTATTTACTCGCGAGCTTTAGGGATGAATACATGGTCACTTTTTTCGTTCCCAGAGCTGAAAGCTATATGCATACGCATGTTTATCGTCGGCCGGAAAATCAAGATTGCTGGTAAGCGCCCACTGTTTCCCGTCGATCACGGGAAAGAAGGTATCGCCCTCGAGGACAGCATGCACCCGGGTCATATAGATGCGGTCGGCGATGGGCATGGATTCCTTGTAGATCTCGCCGCCACCAATGATGAAGGTTTCTTTGCAATCTGTATCTGCGGCCAGCTTGATGGCGGTAGGCAGGTCGGGAGCTTTTTGAACGGTTGGGCGCCCGGGGTCCCAATCCTTATTCCGCGTGATCACAAAATTAAACCGGCCGGGAAGCGGTTCGCCGGCGAGGGCTTCAAAGGTCTTTCGGCCCATTACGACGGGCATACCCCAGGTGGTATTCTTGAAAAACTTCATATCATTGGGCAGATGCCAGAGAAGCTTGTTGTCTTTGCCGATGGCATTGTTCGTGCTGGCAGCGACGATGAGGCTGATGATCATGGGCTCAAATTTAGCTTGCCCTTTTCAGCAATGGGCAGCCGGAGCCGAAAAAATAAATTGACATAATATTTAAATGCATTAGATAATTATGTATTTTTATGAACGATGAGCTGATTCTACGCTAAATTCTTACAAGATGTACACGGACAAGGTCCTCAACACAGCGTATTCTTTCGCGGCTGCGATCGTGGTTTTTGGCGCCTGGGCCAAACTGGAGCAAAAGGAATTCGGTGGAACGGCGCTCACCATCGGGATGTTGGTGGAGAGCGGGATATTTGTGATCTACGGATTCGTTGAATGGCGTGAAAAGCGCCAGCCGTCGGCGGCGGCTCCGGTGGCACCTGTGACCATTGCGACTACGGAATCAATCGTGACGAAATCTGCGGATGCGGACAGGATCGACGAGTTGCAGCAGACGGTGGAAAAGACTAATGGGATGCTGAAGAAAATCTTTCGCACCGAGGTCTAAACGGCTACCGGGGCTTTAATGGCCGGGTGTGACTGGTAGTTCTCCAATGTAAAATCTTCGAATTGGAAGGCAAAGATATCCTTTACCGCGGGGTTGAGCTTCATCACCGGCAGCGGGTAGGGTTGGCGGGTGAGTTGCAAGCGTGCCTGTTCCAGATGATTGCTGTAAAGGTGGACATCGCCGAAGGTATGGATGAACTCACCGGGCTCCAGGTCGCAGACCTGGGCAACCATGCCTGTCAGCAGGGCATAAGAGGCGATGTTGAAGGGAACGCCTAGAAAGACGTCCGCGCTGCGCTGATAGAGCTGGCAGCTCAGCCGGGGCTTTCCGTTCGGGCCATCCGCCACATAGAATTGAAAGAGGGCATGACAAGGCATCAGCGCCATTTCCGGCAGGTCGGCGACATTCCAGGCGCTGACGATCAGGCGGCGGCTATCGGGCGTTTTTTTTATCTGTGCGATGAGCTGCGTGATCTGATCGACCGCTTTCCCATTAGCGCCTTCCCAGCTGCGCCATTGTTTTCCATATACGGGGCCGAGTTCTCCGTTGGCATCCGCCCATTCATCCCAGATAGAAACGCCATGATCATGGAGGTATTTGATGTTCGTTTCTCCTTTGAGGAACCACAACAGTTCGTAGATGATGCTTTTGAGATGCAGCTTTTTGGTGGTGACCAGGGGGAAGCCTTTCGACAGATCGAAACGCATTTGATGGCCAAAGACGCTCAGGGTGCCGGTACCGGTGCGATCGGTCTTTTGGGCGCCGGTGTCCAGGATATGTTGAAGGAGATCGAGGTATTGCTGCATGGGTGCAAGGTACAGCCGCCGGCAGGAAATTTGCCCTGACGGAGATTTGAATTTTCCACCCGGATAGCTTATTTTACGCACATCCCCCAAAACCCGTAGTACGTGAAATTGCTGAGAGTCAATAATTTTTCCAGCGAACCATCGCTGAAACAGGGCAAGCTCTTTCTGACGACCCGTATCAGGAAGCCGCGGCGGTTCGATCTCATCAGCTACCGGGCCATTATTCCGCCTAAGGGCATCACGATCCTCACCCACCGGCTATGTGGTGTTCCCGGCGACACGCTGGAGATAAAGGCCGGGGTATTGTATGTGAACGGGCAGGATGTGGACGTCGAGCTGCGGTTGAAACATATCTTCAAGTTTGCCGCTCAGGATTGTTCGGATCTGGTTTACGATCGGAGACAAGCCTATACTATCCCGCCTTATACCAACACACTTTATATCTCGCTGGAAGAAACCTATGTCCGCAAGCTCAATGCGGCTTGTGAACGTTATGTGCTGCCTGCGGGGTTGCGGGACGAAGAGATCTTTCTTATGTTCAAGAAAAACTGGAACCGGGATAATTTCGGCCCTCTGCGGGTACCCGAGGGCCGGTGGTTCGTGCTTGGCGATAACCGCGGGAATAGCAAGGACTCGCGCTATCTGGGACTTATCGAGCAGTCGCGGTTTATCGGCACCGTGATCTGGAAATGATCGCGGCGTGGGGCGATGATCAATTCTTCGCGGCCAGCAGGTCGCCCACGATGGTATAGAACTCCGCTTTTTGGTCGTCGTAGTGGGAACCGGTACCAGGGCCGCTGAAGCCGGTGTGGATCTTCTCAATCTTGCCCGTTTTGCCGACGAAGATGGTAGTGGGAAAGTCGGCGATACGTTCCAGCTGCGGCAGGGTCTTGGAGGTGCGATCCGGATCGCCGACGGCTACACCGGTAATGAGCATGGGATATTTTACCTGAAATCGTTGTTTTACGTTACGCAAGCTGGCCTGGGAGCGGGCGAAATCTGTGCTGCGTTCATACGCCAATCCAATGACCTCGACGCCTTTTTTGTGGTATTCATCGTAGAATGCGCTGAGGAAACGGGTCTCATCCATACAGTTAGGGCACCAGGAGCCCATGATCTGCACCAGCACGACCTTTCCCTTGAAACGCGGGTCGGACAAGGAGACGTCCTTGCCGTCGAGGTCTTTGAAGGTAAAGCCGAAGGGCATGTCCTTGTTCCATTTCGTGATGGCGAACTGGTCCTCCAGGTGTGCGTTGGCATCTTTGGTGGCGGTCCAGGTCTCGTGCCCTGCGAGGCCGCTATAATGCTGACCGTCGGTGAGGGTACGGCCATTGTCCGTGACAAGGGCGGTAAAAAAATATGCGTGTGTGCCATCGAAACAGGAAAGCTTCAGCGTGTCGCCAGTCACGACGCCTTCGAGATAACGGAGGTCGCCGCCCGCATCGAGGAAGGTGCCGGTGACATGGGCCCCCTGCTGGCGGAATTCGCCGACGCGAAAGGTCGAGTCTTTGCCGTCGAGGGTCCGGAACATGGCTGCCCAGCGGCCGGAGAGATTGACTTTTTCCGCCGTATTGGTGCTTGCAAAACGATAGTTTTCGCCGTAATAAGCTTTGAAGGGGACCACTTGCCAATCGGAGACCAGGTGTCTGAGCCACACGCCTTCCAAATTACCTTCAGACGTTACACGTGCGCGGAGCTGGGACTCGTAGAAAGGCATTTTGATCCAGATCGAATCACCCTGGAGGGTGATATCATCGACCAGTAGCCGTTCGCCGGCGTTACGGATATAGATGATCTGCCTGCCCATGCTGTCTTTAACGTCGAAGTTGAAGACGATGTCGTTGCCATCTTGTCTTTCCAGCAACGCCCTGTATTCTCCGTTGCGGAAATTGGGGGAGGGTGCGCTCACGCCGGTGGCCGGTGCCGGGGCGGGAGACGCCAGGGTGACTGAAACGCAAAATGACAGCAGGAAGAGCGAGGTCAAAAGTCGGGACATGGGACCAGAGTTAATTTGAACGGGCAAATTAACGAAAATCCGGGATTAATAAGTCTAGTAAAATAGTAGGGTTGGCAGGAACGGCCTGGTGGCCGTTGGGATTGGTAGGCGTTGAACGCAATTATTTCAAATTCGCGAGCATATCACTGGTCATCCGGGAAAGGTCGTATTCGGGTTTCCAGTTCCAGTCCGTGCGGGCGACGGAGTCGTCGATACTTTGCGGCCAGCTGTCGGCGATATGCTGCCGGTAGTCGGGGGCATACTGGATGGCGAAGTCGGGCACCTGTTTTTTGATCTCGGCGGCGATCTCTTTGGGCGAGAAGCTGAGGGCCGAGACATTGTAAGAGGTGCGGACAGTGAGCTTGTCGGCCGGCGCTTCCATGAGTTCGATGGTGGCGCGTATGGCGTCCGGCATGTACATCATCGGCAGATAGGTATCCTCGCGCAGGAAGCAGGTGTAGCTGTGCTCTTCCATCGCTTCATGAAAGATCTCCACTGCATAGTCGGTGGTGCCGCCGCCAGGTGCGGATTTGTAGCTGATGAGACCTGGATAGCGGATGCTGCGGATGTCTACGCCATAGCGTTCGAAGAAATAGTTGCACCAGAATTCACCGGCATATTTGCTGATGCCATAGACGGTGCTGGGTTCGATGATCGTTCGCTGGGGGCAACCGGTCTTGGGGGACGTCGGTCCGAATACGGCGATGCTGCTGGGCCAGTAGACCTTGTGCAGTTTTTCTTCCCGGGCGATGTCGAGGACGTTGAGAAGGCCCTGCATGTTGAGATGCCAGGCGAGGTTGGGGTTCTTTTCACCGGTAGCGGAGAGGATAGCGGCCAGCAGATAGACCTGGGTGATATTCTGCCTGATGACCTGTACGTGCAGCATTTCCTTGTTCATCACGTCGATGGAGACATAGGGGCCCGTGCCTTTGAGGAGATCGTTCTCTTCCCGAAGGTCGGAGGCTACAACATTGCTATTCCCGTAAATGCGTCGAAGGGCGAGTGTGAGTTCCACACCGATCTGCCCGCTGGCGCCGATAACGAGTACTTTTTCTTTAGCCATGTAGGTGGGTTTTGGGGTGCAAACCTAGCACAAAAATCCAACTTTAGATTTGGCTAGGTTCACCGAATCCTTTGAATAGACATTTTGGTCCTGAGGTAAACCTACAGTTTTTTGCGGTAGATGCTAATGTTGGATTTTTGTGCTAGGTTTGCCCCATGCAATTCTTACACGACTTATTCAAAGAGCAATCGTACGATAAAAAGAACTTCTTTCTTATTGCGGGTCCCTGTGTGGTGGAAAGCGAGGAGTTGGTGATGGAGGTGGCCGATAAGGTTTCGGGCATCTGCAAAAACCTGGGGATACCGTATATTTTCAAGGCCTCTTACCGGAAGGCGAATCGTACCAGCGCCGGCAGCTTCACGGGAATCGGCGACGACAATGGCTTATCGCTGATCAAGAAGGTGGGTGAGAAGTACAAGTTGCCGACTACTTCGGATATCCATGCGCATGATGAGGCCGCGCCGGCGGCGAAGTATGTGGACGTGCTGCAGATCCCGGCTTTTCTTTGCCGGCAGACCGATTTGCTCCTTGCCGCGGCGGAGACGGGAAAGGTCGTGAATGTCAAAAAGGGACAGTTCCTCAGCGGGCCGGCGATGAAGTTCGCTGTAGAGAAAATTCGCAAGGCGGGAAACGATAAAGTGGTGTTGACGGAGCGGGGAACGACCTTTGGCTACCAGGATCTCGTGGTCGACTATCGCAATATTCCCTGGATGCAGGAGCATGGTACTCCAGTGGTGATGGATTGCACACATTCGTTGCAGCAGCCGAATCAAACCAGTGGAGTCACCGGCGGCAACCCGCAGCTGATCTCCACGATCGCGAAGGCTGCTATTGCCACCGGCGCCAATGGGCTTTTCATAGAGACACACCCCAATCCGGCTGTCGCTAAAAGCGATGGGGCCAATATGCTACGTTTGGATCTTCTACAGGGATTACTGGAACAACTAGTCAAGCTACGTCGTGTGATTTCTGAACAATAAGGCGAAGGATCATGTCGGGCCGGCTTCCAGCCGGCCTGGTGGTTTTCCCGGAAGGAAATTAAAAACGGGTTAAGCAAAGGTAGTATGTATGGGGGGTTTGGCCTACCCACAAAGGAGATTAACTTAGCCGTAAAAATTTTTTAGCAAAGCTTTTGCATTCGCCAGGCGCTGCTAATAAGTAGTGAGCAACTTACTGGGTAAAAGTCCAAATTCTTTTTTGAAGGCGATGGTGAAGTTGCTGAGGTTGGAATAGCCCAATTCCATGGCCACTTCTTTGACCGAGTGGCCGCCGGCCAGGAGCTTGTCGCGTGCGGCCTGCATGCGAACCTTTTGGAAATATTCGTAAACGGGTACGCCATAGAGTACCTTAAAATCCTTTTTTAGCTTGGATTCGCTGATGGACACCATGCGGGCCAACTGGCTTATGGTGGGCGCGGGTTCGAAGATGTCTTTTGTCAGGACGGCTTCCACGTGCATGACGCGGTCGATATCCGTCCTGGACAGCGGGATGTCGAAGTAAGCGTTCTTCCGGCGTTCGTAGAGCCGAAGAAAAAACCGTTCGATGAGCAACATGATCCTGTTTTGGATCACTGCGAGCCGCATGGGGTTGGATTGCTCTACATCGACGATCTCCCGGATCAGCCGGCGGTATTCACTGTCGAGCGGTTCGCGATGGACGTTCTCGACTTGCAGCGAGAGATAGGTGGACAGGACGTCGTCGGATGGGCGGAGGCCCAGGTAATCGGCTAGCCAGCTTGCGTTGAACAGCACGTCGATGCCTTTGTAGACGGTACCTTTGGAAGCAAGATAGGCCCAGTCCTGCAGACTGTTCGTTAGATAGGCGATCATGCGGGTGGTATTGCTTTCTTTGAGCCGTTCGTCGCCGATGCGGATCTCCAGTGTGTCGGGAATGACGAGTTCGTGGAAGCGGAGGGTATAGAAGGCCTCTTTGGTCTTTCTTCGCCAGATGAGCCAGTCGTCCGTAAATCGGGCGTTGATGATATTGACATGGATGCCATTGGGTAATTTCACGAAAGTGAGGCTCCCGGTGGCGACCCGCTCCGGAAAGATAAGCTTATTGTTGATCACCGGCACGTTGAGCCGCTCGGCCAGATCGTTTATCAATTGCTCATAGTCGGTATAGGCGAAATCGAACTGAAACAATCTAAAGGCTTTCCTGTACCCCAGTAAGATACGAAAAATACTAGCCCGGACTACAACCGTGAGTGGGTATTCCTACACAATTACAGGTACCTTAGCGGGTTTCGACGGGCGGACAGGATGTAGCGCTTGATATTCATCCAAAAGGCGAGGACGAAATAGAGGATGAGCGGCGAACCCATCGTAAGGAAGGAGATGTAAATGAACCAGGTTCGGATACGGGAAGTGGCTATACCCATTCTCTCACCTATCGCCGTACACACTCCAAAAACCTGCCACTCGATGAAGTGTTTAAACTGTTTCATAGCATCAAAATTAGTAAACGTATTGTATATATTATAACACCCGAAACGCATTTTTTGGTAATTTTGCAGGCGTATTACGCAAGGCGCTGAAAGCGCGTCGTCTGAACATATAAAACAATTTTATCATGGTCTTTGATCTGGATCTAATCAAGAAGCTATACGCCGGTACGCCTGCCAAGGTGGACGCCGCTCGTAGCTTAGTAGGAAAACCACTGACTTTAGCCGAAAAAATTCTTTACGCTCACCTTTTCGAGAAACCAAAGCGGGCTTATGAGCGTGGTAAGGACTATGTTGATTTTGCACCGGACCGTGTAGCCATGCAGGATGCTACGGCCCAGATGGCTTTGTTACAATTTATGACCTGTGGCCGCGATACGGTTGCAGTGCCCTCCACGGTTCATTGCGATCACCTGATCCAGGCCAAGACCGGCGCTGACGCCGACCTGGCGACTGCTCTCGATGTCAACAAAGAAGTCTATGATTTTCTTGCTTCTATCTCCAATAAGTATGGTATCGGTTTCTGGAAACCCGGCGCGGGGATCATTCACCAGGTAGTGTTGGAAAACTATGCTTTCCCCGGTGGGATGATGATCGGTACCGACTCGCACACACCCAACGCCGGGGGTCTCGGGATGGTAGCGATCGGGGTTGGAGGCGCTGACGCCGTGGATGTTATGGCTGGGCTGCCCTGGGAGCTCAAGATGCCCAAGTTGATCGGTGTAAAGCTCACCGGTAAGATGAGCGGCTGGACCTCGGCCAAGGATATCATTCTCAAGGTCGCGGGTATTCTCACCGTGAAGGGTGGTACCGGAGCGATCGTCGAATATTTCGGCGAAGGGGCCGATAACCTTAGCGCAACCGGCAAAGGTACCATTTGTAATATGGGTGCTGAGATTGGTGCGACCTGCTCGATATTTGCTTATGACGGGAAGATGGCGGATTATTTGAAAGCTACGGGCCGGGCCGAAGTAGCGGCACTGGCGGACGGTATCCGCGATTATCTGCGTCCCGACCAGGAAGTTTACGCTGATCCTAAAAAATATTACGACCAGGTGATCGAGCTCAACCTGACCGAGCTGGAACCACACGTAAACGGTCCGTTCACTCCAGACCTGGCATGGCCCATCAGCAAATTCGCAGAAGCGGTCAAGGCCAACAACTGGCCCGAGCGGCTCGAAGTAGCGCTCATCGGCAGCTGCACCAACTCTTCTTATGAAGACATCAGCCGTTCCGCCTCGCTGGCGCAACAGGCCATCGATAAAAAGCTCAAGACCAAGGCGGAGTTTACCATCACCCCCGGTTCCGAACAGGTTCGGTTCACCATCGAGAAGGACGGGTTCCTGAAGACCTTCGATAAGATCGGCGGCGTGGTGCTGGCCAATGCCTGCGGTCCCTGTATCGGTCAGTGGGCGCGTCATATAGATGATCCTAATCGCAAGAACTCCATTATCACCTCTTTCAACCGGAATTTTGCGAAGCGCAATGACGGCCTGGCCTCCACGCATGCGTTCGTCGCGAGTCCCGAGATCGTTACTGCGTTTGCGATCGCGGGTGACCTGACTTTTAATCCGCTGAAGGATACGTTGAAAAATGAGAAGGGAGAAGATGTCATGCTGGATGAACCTACGGGTGTGGAATTGCCGCCGAAAGGGTTCTCCGTCGATGATCCGGGATATCAGGCACCTGCAAAGGATGGAAGTAAAGTACAGGTCGTGGTAAAATCTGATTCACAGCGGCTGCAGCTGCTGGCGCCCTTCGCTGCCTGGGAAGGCACCGATCTGAAGGGGCTGAAGCTCCTGATCAAGGCTAAGGGTAAATGTACCACCGACCATATCTCGATGGCCGGTCCCTGGTTGAAATTCCGTGGTCATCTCGATAATATTTCCAACAATATGTTGATCGGGGCGGTGAATTTTTATAACGACAAGACCGATAGCGTTAAAAATGAGCTCACCGGTGAATATGGTCCCGTGCCGAATACAGCAAGGGCCTATAAAGCGAAAGGGATCGGTAGTGTGGTCGTCGGGGACGAGAACTACGGTGAGGGTTCTTCGCGTGAGCATGCGGCTATGGAACCCCGGCATCTCGGTGTACGGGCGATCGTTGTCCGGAGCTTTGCCCGCATCCACGAGACCAATCTGAAGAAACAGGGGATGCTTGCGCTGACCTTTGCGAACAAAGAAGACTATGAGAAGGTGCAGGAAGACGACAGCATCGACATCGCAGGGCTCACAGGCTTTGCTCCCGGCAAGTCGCTGATCATGGTCTTGAATCATAAGGACGGCACCAAGGACGAGGTCACGCTGAACCACACGTATAATGAACAGCAGATCGGCTGGTTCAAGGCGGGTGGGGCGTTGAATGTGATCAGAGCGGAGTTTGCGAAGAAATAGAGCTAATTGTATACTTATAATAATAGGCCGTCGGATGACGGCCTATTATTATTTTTGTGGCATTGGGGAAATTGTAACTTTGTGGGATGGGTGTGGGAACGAAGATAGAGACGGGTTATACCTATGCCGATTACGTGCATTGGGAAGATAGTTGGGAGCTCATCGCGGGAAACCGCGTCGAGCATCCTTCGCCTGTTCCCAGGCACGCTTTACTTGCGACGAGGCTTACAACTGAGTTTTCTATCCAGCTTAAGGGGTGCCCAAACTGTACAGTCTATCAACCGCTGGACTACCGCATAACAGACGACACTGTTTTGATTCCCGACATGCTGATCGTTTGCGGGGAGATCGGTGAAAGATATCTGGATTTTCCGCCGATGCTAGTAGTGGAGATTCTTTCGCCTTCTACCGCATCGAGGGACAGAAAGATCAAGTTTAACCTTTATGAATCCCAGGGCGTTTTGTATTATTTGATCCTCTCACCCGATTCCCAAAAAGTCGAGATCTACCAATGGGAGAATGGGAAATATGTGCTGAAGGTAAGGGGCAGGGATATTAGCTTCACGTTTTTACTGGCCGGCACCAAGGCCAGGATAGATTTCAGCCAAATCTTTTAACCTTTGTTACGCCCAGGTAAAGGCGTCCCCCGAGGGAAGATGCGTAACCGGGATTCCGGGGATCTTCTTTTGTAGTACCGGGACGAGCCATTCCAAGCCGGGTTCTTCGCTAACGGAATGCCCCAGGACTACGAGACTGATCTTTTTGCCCTGGTAGCGGGCATCGCGGATATACTCGCTGGTTTCCCACTCATTGAGTTCGCCGCAGACGAATACGTCCGGTTGATATTGCTGGATCCACCCGATGTGTTTCCGGCCACCGGCGGCACCAGGGGACAGCACGACGCGGGTGCAGGGTTGGTCGAGGTCACCGATGTATTTTAGCGGGCCGATGGACAGCTTTTTCTTGCACAGGTCGATCAGGCTGGCGAGGGGTGTCGGGGAAGGGAGGATGGTCAGAGGAGGATTGGAAGGATCGTAATAACTGTCCCATCCAAGTGCCTGTAAGACCCCCATCCTGATGCCGTCCGGAATATGCGCATGAATGCCGTCGTGAAAGCGCCAGACTACGATGTCGTGTTTTTCCAACAGGTTTTTTTTGAATTGCAGCACAGGGTCGGCGCCCAGCCAGCTTGTCTCATCGGTGTGATTATAGAACGTGGGTTCATGGGCAATGATGAAATTGGCGCCCAGATCAATGGTCTTTTGGATAATGGCGTCGGTGGCAAACATCGTCGTAACAATGCCCTTTACGCGCCCGCTCGGGTCGCCGCTTTTGATGGTATCGACTGTACCCGGGAATGGAGCGCCGGGGATATCGGCCAGCAGGGCGTCGATGACCTGCTGAATCGTGAAGCCGTTTGTCGATGTTGCGTATGCCCGGGGCAGGCGGATGGAAGTTCCCGCCAGCGCTGCCAGCGAGGTGGCGAGGAATTTGCGCCTGGGCCAGCTGTTTATAGACATGATAGGTGGTAGATTGTAGGAAATAAATATAGGTATATTTAGGTCAAATTTTACACATGACCCGCATCCTGGCTTTTTTTGTAGCCCTGGCCTTCCTTACTTCTACCGTTCAGGCCCAGTCGACCAATGCCAGGCGACTGGCCGTCATCGGCTACTATGCCGGCAGATCCACCGCCGTGGACAGCTTTCCGATGGGAGAACTGACGCACGTGATCTTCAGCTTCGCGCATCTCAATGGCAACAGGTTGTGGATACAGAATGCCAGGGATAGCGCTACGTTGACTGCCCTGGTGGGTTTGAAGTCCAAATATCCGCAACTCAAGGTCCTGGTATCGCTGGGCGGCTGGGGAGGATGCAGGACCTGCCCGGATGTCTTTTCGACCGACAGCGGCAGACAGGAATTTGTGAAAAGCGCCAGGGAACTGCTCGAGAATTTTCATGCCGACGGCATCGATCTGGACTGGGAATATCCGGCGTTGGAGAACGTCCCGGGCTACGTCTATTATCCCGCGGACAAAGATAATTTTACTGCCGTGGTAAGACTGCTGCGCAAGACGCTGGGAAAAAAAGCCGTGATCAGCTTTGCCGCCGGCGGGTTCACCGATTATCTGCGGACGTCGATCGACTGGAAGTCGATTGCACCGCTCGTGAACTATATCAACCTGATGAGCTATGACCTTATCAATGGCTATGCGAAGGAAACGGGGCATCACACCGCATTGTACAGCAGGCCCGAGCAGGAGCAATCTACGGATCGTGCTGTCCGCTGGCTGGATTCTGCCGGAGTACCACGGCATAAGGTAGTGATCGGAATGGCTTTTTATGCACGCGTCTTTGGTGGTGTCGACAGCATCAACGACGGGCTTTATCGTCCAGGTCATTTCCTGCATGGCGTCTCCTATAAGGATCAGGCGTCTGTGCTATCATCCGACAGCGGTTATGTATACCATTGGGACAACATGTCCCAGGCCCCTTATATGTACAACGCGCGTGAGCAGACCTTTGCCAGTTTTGACGACACCGCTTCCATCCGGGTGAAGACGGAGTATGCAATCCACAAAGGGCTCGGCGGAGTGATGTTCTGGCAGATGACGGAGGACAAATTCACGGACGGGCTGCTGGATGTGATCGACCGGACGAAAACCAAAATGGAGGGAGGTAGGTAATGCGGCGCACCCTGCTGTTTGTCCTGACGGTATTGAGTTTTTGGGCCTGTTCGCCGGCGAAGAAGCTAACCGCTCCATCCGTAACAGTCGCGCTACCCGATTCTCTGCCGCCGTTGCCACAGTCGGAGATCGATATTCCCATCAAGTTAGCCGGGCGACCGCTTCTGGCGGCGGCCGATTCGATCTTTCCTTCGGCGTTTACTTCGGTGGGATGGCCGGGTTATCTCCAGCCTACTTGTGATTTCCGGTATAAATATCGTTTTGTCCGAAAGGGTTTCAACGTCCGGTGCATCAACAATTTTCTCTCCGTGCGGATGGAATGTGATTACGAGGTAGCGGGCGGACGCAGTTTATGTGCGGGCGGGAAGCCCGTGAGCCCCTGGATCTCGGGTTATTGCGGGTTCGACCCCGAGCCGATGAGAAAAGTAGACCTCGCGTTTGCAACACAGTTCTCAATTTCACCGGACTATAAGATCCATACGCTCTCACGTGTCGAACAGGTCAAGGCATTGGACAAGTGTGCTATGAGCGTATTCTCGGTGGATATGACACAGCTGATCATGGACAGCATCCGCAGTTCTATCAACGCTTTTTGCCGGATCATCGATGCTTCGGCAAACGGGCTGAACGTCGCCGGCTATCTGCGGCAGATGGCCAGGACCTGGCAGAAAACGCCGATAGGTCCCTACGGCTGGCTGGCAATCAATCCGCTGGCCATGCGTGTGGGCACGCTCAATTTCGTCAGGGATACGTTTGCGCTGAGCCTCGGTATCAGCTGCCGGCCTGAGCTGAGCAGCGACAAGAGCCCCGCCAAACAAATCTCGTTGCCGCCGTTGAACAGCGGCAGTAACAGGAACGGGATTACACTTTATCTCCCGGCCACTTACGAATATGCTTTTCTCAACAAGTTGCTAAATGACTCGATCGCAGGTAAGACATTCGATTACAAGGGCCACCAGGAGACGATCAAGGAGTTGGCCATCAAGGGGATCGGGCATCACCAATTGGAATTGAGGGTCGATTTGACCGGGTGGCATGAGGCGCGGTTTTTTTTGCGGGGGACGCCAGTGGTCGACACGGCCAAACAGGCGCTCACCGTTCCCGATGTGTCCTTTAGCATAGAGAGTGGAGACCTGATCGTCAGGATGGTCAGGACGGTGCTGCGGGGTAAGATTCGCCGGACGGTACAAGGCAATAGCTATCTCGATCTGGCCGCATTGTTGAAAACGAACCTTCCGACGATAAATGCGCAACTTAATCGGGCTATAAGGCCTTATCTACATACCACAGGGGAAATCAAGCAGTTAAAATTGATCGGGCTCCTGGCGGGCGAGTCTAATTTATACGTTCAGCTATTTGTCCAGGCGGAGCTTTCTGTAACGGACACGGGGCTACCCAAATAGTTGTGCCCGAAATCCCAGCGAAGAAAAATAGGGATTTCGGGCAAACCGCTTATGTCTGTCCTTCGGACGGGTCGCTTCCAGCGACCTAGGCCATTGTTTCTCAAGGAGCTAGGCCATTCACCTATACATTTGGCGAATTGACCTCAAAAAAGCAACCATTAACATTTCATTTGCGTATAATGCCAATTAGGAAAACTAGTTTGTGCGTTCTTTCATTATCTACCATTCAAATACCGCACAACGAATTGATCGCAGGAAACACGCAAATACATGCTTTAATTGCTGGGTGCCGATCGAATGACCGTGCAAGCCAGAAGGAGCTATATAACCTGCTCAAGGATTATGCTGTGAAGATCTGTTACCGTTATCAAAATAACCTTGAACAAGTGGAAGAGATCATGAATGAAGGATTTATCAAGTTATTTAAGAACATTCATCAATTCGAGGAATCGCGTCATGCGGATGTATTGGCATCGCTCAAGGGCTGGTTCAAGCGTATCCTCGTCAATACCTGTATCGATCATTACCGAAAGAATGCCAGCTATATCAATGGACAGATGTTATCCGAAGATGCGGAGAATATCGCCGATAAGCAAGAGACCGGGATCGATATCCTTAGCTATAAAGAGATCATCGAGGCGATACGGAAGCTATCGCCGGCCTATAGAACCGTGTTCAACCTGTTCGTCATCGAGGGGTTGACGCATGAGGAGATCGCGCAGCATTTGGGGATCTCCGTGGGTTCGTCAAAATCCAATCTGTCGAAAGCCAGAGAAAACCTAAGAAAAATCCTAACAAAAAAAACTGACCAGAAAGCTTATGTTGAACCTGTCCGATAAGGAATTGGATCACTTCGCCAAAGAAGCGGCCCAGGAATACGACCCCGGAGATTTGTTGGGTGAGCGTTCCTGGGAAGGGCTGGAGATCCGCCTGGATAGGGATTTAGGAAAGGTACATCTGAATCCCCTAAGGCATATCCGGCGGTTTCCATTCTATTATGCACCGGCGATGCTGGTGCTGTTGGGGGTTTCGTATTATCTTATCCGGCGGACTGCGGGTCCGCCTGGCAGGGTGGCCAAGGCGCCAGCCGCTGTGGTCCAAAATTCTTCTTCTTCCCAAAGCCCGGATTATAAAAAAACTACTACTCTTGATTCCTCTGCTGCCACTCCTACCCTTTCTGCCGAACAGGCGGGTGGGAAACCCGTAGGCGGAGGTGGGGTAGGCGCTGGAACGGCTGGAGTGCGAGCCGGAAAAATAGCGGGGGCTCATCAAGCCGACGCGACGGGATCGACGGGTGCGACGGGTACGGCTGGAACGACTGGATCGACGAGTGCGACCGGTGCTGCTGGAACAACTGGATCGACAGTTGCGGCTGGAACGACTGGCGTGAACGGATCGGCCGGTGCGACGGGGTCGATGGTTGGAACGAGATCGAAGACAGCGGCGGGATCGATGAGGACACGGGATGCGGCTAATGTGGGAGGGCATGCGGCGCTTTTACGGGGCAGGAATCATCACGGAGCGAATGGTCGGGTTGCTCAGGATGACAATGCACTTGCGATAACGGCTCCGGCGAATGCGGGGCGGGTGACCAATGGTAAAAATGCCGATATGGTAGTGGGTGCCAAGGGAAACACCAAGGCGACGCCGCGGGGAGAATTGGGCAAGGTCGCGCTGCAAGGATTGCGGCCGACAAAAAAAGCGCCGTACATCAGTGACTCGGCGCTCAGGGCTTTCACGCTCAAATCGACGACACCGCAGCTCATCCGTAGGGGTGGCCTGCACATCAATCGTTCCCTGGCGTTTGGTATCCTGGCGGCGCCGGATTTTGCCAGCGTCAACTCGCTCGCCGGGGACCGGCCGGGAAGCACGATCGGCCTTACGGTGGACTATCGGTTCGCCAATCACTTGTATATTGGCTCCGGACTGTTGCTGGACCGGAAGATCTTCTCGGCCTATGGGCAAGATTTCCATGCACCGGTGGGATTTTACGCCGCTAATGGGTTGCCGGACAGGATCGGCGTAGTGAAAGGCACTTTTGAAATGCTGGAGATCCCGCTCAACCTGCGTTATGATTTCACGGTATCGGGCAGCACGTTGTTCTTCCTCAGCAGCGGGCTATCCTCCTACCTGCTGGTCAGCCAAAACAATAACTACTATTATAGTTCGTACTGGAATCCGCGCAACAGCGTGTGTACACCGGTCTCGACGCCGGGCAAGAGCTATCTGTTCTCCGCGCTGAACCTTTCGGCGGGCGTCGAAACAGGGCTCAGCAATAGTTTGAGTCTGCTGATCGCGCCCTATATGAAGATACCCGTGCGGGGTGTCGGGATCGGACGGGTGCAGATGAGCACGGTAGGGATCAATTTTGCGCTGAGGTTCGCGCCGGTGATAAGTCGAAAGAGATAGCTATCATTTGTCGAACCACACGGGGGTGGCGTTGTTCCAGTCGCCATTGTAATTGATAAAGATCTCTTCGCCGGCCTTGATGAAACGGACGGCCTTGACGGAAATTACCCGCTCTTCAAAGTCCATTTCATACTCGCAATTACTGCGATAGGAATGGTTGTACAGCGGGACGAAACCAAGTGCCATGCAACAGCTTTTGCAATCGTCCCCCCATTCGAAAATATAATCATGCAGCAGGGTCTGGTCCAGCAACTTTCGTTCTTCGCCCGATAGCACGATCACGGGTGAGACCTCGATAATAGTTCCCCTGGCGATATTTTCTGAAGTGAACACGCCCCGTCCCATATCGGCCGTGGGAGCGATAAACAACTGCGGTAGGATCATCCGTTTGCCTTTAGATTTTGGCGGGGAAGTTAGCATTTTTCGGGACTTTTGACGTAGGTTCGCGTATGTCCCCAGAACAGGCAGAACATATCGACCCCAAGGAGCGTTTTCAGGAGCTGATCCAGTCCGAAGATCTGCTGGAGATCAGGGATTTTTTGAATAATCAGAATATCAGCGAGGTGGCTGAACTGATCTATGAGTTCCCCGATTACGAGAGCCAGATCATGGGGCACCTGAGCATACATAGGGCGAGTAGTACGTTTAAAATATTGGATGTTCCTACGCAAAAACGGATCATCCAGGAATTGCCTGCTTTCAAGACCGCCGAGTTGCTTAACGACCTTTCGGCGGATGACCGGACCTCCTTTCTCGAAGAGCTGCCAAGCGAGGTGGTAAAAGAATTGATCAAGACGCTCGACCCGGAAGAACGCAAGATCACGCTGAGCCTGCTGGGTTATCCCGAGCGCAGCGTGGGCCGGTTGATGACCCCGGATTATATTGCGGTCCAGCGCGACTGGACGGTACACGAGGTCATCGATCATATCCGGGAGGTCGGCAAAGACAGCGAAACCATCGACGTGATCTATGTGGTCGACGATAAAGGGTATTTTATCGATGACATCCGCATCCGCGAGATCATCCTGGCCAATCCGGAGAAGAAGATCGAGGACGTGATCGACAACCGGTATATCGCGCTCAATGTCAATGACGACCAGGAAGTAGCCGGCGACGCGTTCAAAATGAACAACCGGGTGGCCTTGCCCGTGCTGGACAATAACAACATTCTGCTGGGAATCGTGACCATCGACGATGTCCTTTGGATGACGCAGGAGGAGTTCACCGAAGACATCCAGAAGATCGGTGGTACCGAGGCCCTGGATGCGCCCTACCTGGAGATACCCCTGCTCCGGCTGTTCCGGAAACGGGTGGTTTGGCTGGTGGTACTGTTCCTAAGTGAAATGCTGACGGCGACAGCCATGGGGTATTTCGAGGATGAGATCGCCAAGGCCGTGGTGCTGGCCCTTTTCGTCCCGCTGATCATGTCCAGCGGCGGCAACAGCGGTAGCCAGGCATCCACGCTTATTATTCAGGCCATGGCGCTGGGCGAGATCACGATCGCGGACTGGTGGCGGGTCATCCGCAGGGAGGTGATCTCCGGGCTTTTGCTGGGAACCGTACTCGCCATCATTGGTTTCTTCCGGATCGTTTTCTGGAATATGGTCTTCCATACTTACGGCGAGCATTCGTTCCTGATCGCGACCACGGTAAGCTTTTCGCTGATCGGGGTGGTCATGTGGGGTACCCTCGCGGGAAGCATGCTTCCCATTGTACTGAAAAAATTCGGCGCCGACCCGGCGACTTCCTCCGCCCCTTTTGTGGCTACACTGGTGGATGTAACCGGTCTGGTGATCTATTTTTCGATGGCGTTCATGCTAATGCATGGAACCTTACTGTGATATGTTAAGCTGCGCGCATCTGCGTGTTAACACATTTTCTTCCTACTTTTTTGTCGTAACTTAAACTAATCGTTGGTGGTACGGTCTAATAAACACCGTAATCTAAAAAGTATGTTATGAAACCGAAGGTTCACAAACACCATAAAAAATCAATTATGACTGTGCGTAAACAGTTGTATACGACATTAAAACAGAAAACTGTGGTTCCGCGGGGGCTAATAACCTTCCTGACCCTTGTCTTACTGCTGGTGGGAATGGCCGGTTATGCCCAACGGGGCGGCGGCGGCAGAGGTGGTGGCGGGGGCCATTTTGGTGGTGGCGGCGGTGGCGCCCATTTTGGCGGCGGTGGCGCCCATTTTGGTGGCGGTGGCCATTTTGGCGGTGGCGGTGGCGCTCGAGTCGGGGCGGCGCACTTTGGGGGCGGCGGTGGCTTTGGCGGCCGCATAGGTGGTTCCAGCTTCCGTGGCGGCGCCGGCTTTGCCAGGGGCGGCGCGGCCTTCTCCAGGGGTGGCGCGGCCTTTTCTTCCGGCGCCCGGTATGGTGCGGGGGCGAGAGGGGTGATCGGAGCCAGGGGTTACTATGGCGGTGGCCGGGGGTATATTGGCGGTAATCATGGGGGTTACTATGGTCATGGCGGCTATTATGGCCGCGGTGGTCGCTACGGGGGATACTATGGCCGTGGTTGGGGCTATGGCGGCTGGGGTTGGGGCCTTGGTCTTGGCTTAGGCTGGGGCTGGCCCTATTATGGCTACGGCTGGCCTTATTATGGCTACGGCTATGGCTATTATTCTCCTTATGCTTATCCTCCCGGCTACTACTACGATCCGGATGATGAGCCGGCAGATCCCTATGACGATGGTTCGGGTAATCCCTATCTTCAACAACAGCAACAGCAGTACAACGACAACCAGAATAACTATCCGAATCCCGATTCGTTGCAGAACAGGCCGGGAACCAACAATAACTCACCAACGTCATATTCTTCTTCGGAGACTTCGTCGAACAGCGATAAGGTATGGGTGAAAGGGCATTGGAAACACACGTACGACGGTTGGATATGGATAGACGGGTATTGGAGACCTAGGAACAACGATCAGAATTAAAAATGTAACGCTTACACAATAAATAATCCTTCAAGGTTCTCAACGTCCCCCAGTTAGGGGGACTTTTTATTTGCAGATTATTCTCTAATATTGCTGTGCTAAATTTTTGTCTTCATGTGTGGAATCGTAGCCTATATTGGTCCCAGGGAAGCCTATCCCATAATTTTGAAAGGTCTCAAGCGTCTGGAGTATCGCGGGTATGACAGTTCGGGAGTTGCACTTCTTAACAGTGATCTCAGAGTTTATAAAAAGAAAGGAAAAGTAGCCGAACTGGAGGACAGCCTTGTCGGAAAAGACCTCCATGCGCATGCGGGGATGGGGCATACGCGATGGGCCACGCATGGCGAACCCAACGACCGGAATGCGCATCCGCATAGCTCCGCAAGCGGCCGGCTGGCGATGATCCACAACGGCATCATCGAGAACTACACGCAGCTCAAACAGGAACTGATCCGGAAAGGCTATCACTTCAAAAGCGATACGGATACCGAAGTGCTGTTGAATTTTATCGAAGAGATCCAAAAGAGCAACCAATGCGGGCTCGAAGAGGCCGTGCGGATCGCGTTAAAACGGGTAGTAGGCGCGTATGTGATCGTGCTGCTCGACAGAGACAGTCCCGACACGGTGATCGCAGCCCGGAAAGGCAGTCCATTGGTGATCGGCATCGGCAAGGGCGAGCACTTCCTAGCTTCGGATGCGTCGCCCATTATCGAATATACTAAAGAGGTAGTCTATGTCAATGACTACGAATTAGCCATCCTAAAGGCCGATGAGCTCATCCTCAAGAATCTGGGCAACGAAAAGATCACGCCGTTCATTCAGAAACTCGATCTGGAGATGGCGGCAATCGAAAAGGGCGGCTATGATCATTTTATGCTGAAGGAGATCTTTGAACAGCCGGATACCATCTTCGACTGTCTGCGTGGCCGGCTGGATGCTACCAAGGGAACAATCACCATGGCGGGTATTCAGCAGCACATCGAGAAACTGACCAAAGCCAACCGCATCGTCATGGTGGGCTGCGGCACCAGCTGGCATGCCGGGCTCGTCGCCGAATATGTCTTCGAAGAATTGTGCCGCATACCGGTGGAAGTAGAATATGCTTCGGAATTCCGCTATCGCAATCCCGTGATCCATCCGGGAGATGTGATCATCGCCATCTCGCAAAGCGGTGAGACAGCGGACACCATCGTCGCCATCGAGAAAGCCAAAGAGAATGGAGCTTTTATCCTTGGGGTGGTGAATGTCGTCGGTTCATCTATCGCCCGTATCAGCCATGCCGGCGCCTATACGCATGCAGGGCCGGAGATCGGAGTAGCCTCGACAAAGGCCTTCACCGCCCAGCTTGCTGTATTGATCATGATCGCACTGAAGATCGCCAAGGAAAAAGGAACGATCGACGCCACCCGATATATGCAGCTGGTCAACGAGCTGCATTCCGTACCCGATAAGGTTCGGGAAGTCCTTGAGCTTAACGACAGCATTCAACGTCTTGCCGCGAAATATAAAGACGCAAAAGACGCCCTTTACCTGGGACGGGGCTACAATTTCGCCGTGGCCCTGGAGGGGGCGCTAAAGCTGAAGGAGATCTCCTATATCCATGCGGAAGGATATCCCGCCGCCGAGATGAAACATGGGCCGATCGCACTCGTTGACGAGGCTCTGCCCGTGGTTTTTGTCGCCACCCGCGACAGCTATCACGAAAAGATCGTGAGCAATATCCAGGAGATCAAGGCCCGGAAAGGAAAGGTGATCGCCGTGATCAGCCAGAGCGACAACATCATCGGCGAGATGGCCGACGACTCGCTCCCGATCCCCGATGCAGACGAGCTGATCGCCCCGATAGTCAGCGTGGTCCCATTGCAATTGCTGGCCTATTACAGCGGCGTCGCAAAAGGATATGATGTCGACAAACCCAGAAATCTGGCCAAAAGCGTAACTGTGGAATAGCTATGAACGAAATCAAAAAAAGTCCGATAAATTCCCTGGGCTACTCCTTTATCGATAACCGGTATCTGCCCAAGGGAAAAGATGAATATTATCTCCGCAATGTTCAGAACAGGAGCGGCATCAGTTATCGGCAGCTCACGGCCTACGAGATCGAGGTGCTGGTGCGGAACCGGAATACGTCGAGCAACTGGAACGACATCCTCGTTTCCGAAGATTTTACGCCGGAGCTGGTACAGAATTGTAAATTCTTCGGGCTGGTGCGGATCGGCAAGCTGGCGCCCTACTATCTTGAATTCCATAATCTGCGTCGGCCGGTGGGACTATACAACAGCACGATCATCAGCTGCGATTTCGGTGACAATGTCTGCATCGACAATACCAATTACCTTTCTCACTATATCATCGGCAATGACGTGATGATCGTGAACACCAATGAGATGGCGACCACGGATCATGCCAAATTCGGCAACGGCGTGCTGAAGGAAGGCGAAGATGAATCCATCCGCATCTGGCTGGAAATATGCAACGAGAATGGCGGACGGAGGATTATCCCCTTCAATGGAATGCTGCCGGGCGATGCCTGGCTTTGGAGCCGTTTCCGTGACGACAAGGTGCTGCAGGAGAAGTTCAAAGATTTCACCAGCGCAGCCTTCGACAACCGCCGCGGATATTACGGAAAAGTAGGCGACCGCACCGTGATCAAGAATTGCAAGATCATCAAGGATGTGTGGATCGGCAGCGATGCCTATCTCAAGGGTGCCAATAAAATTAAGAATGTCACCATCAATTCCTCCGATGCCGCGATGTCGCAGATCGGCGAAGGCTGCGAGCTCGTAAACGGGATCGTAGGTTTTGGGTGCCGCGTTTTTTATGGGGTAAAGGCGGTCCGGTTCATTATGGCCTCGCATTCACAGCTGAAATATGGCGCACGGCTCATCAACAGTTATCTTGGTAATAACTCTACGATCTCTTGTTGCGAGGTGTTGAACTCGCTGATCTTCCCCGCGCACGAACAGCATCATAACAACTCGTTCCTATGTGCGGCGGTCGTGATGGGACAGAGCAATATGGCGGCCGGAGCAACCATTGGATCTAACCATAATTCACGAAGTCCGGACGGAGAGATCGTCGCCGGGCGCGGCTTCTGGCCGGGGCTTTGCGTCAGCCTGAAACACAACAGCCGTTTTGCATCCTATATCCTGCTGGCAAAAGGGGACTACCCGGCCGAATTGGACATTCCCATTCCTTTCTCGCTGGTAAGCAATGAGGTGAGCAAGGATGAATTGGTGATCATGCCGGCCTATTGGTTCCTGCACAATATGTATGCGCTGGCCCGCAACTCGTGGAAATATATCGACCGCGACAGGCGTATCGACAAGATCCAGCTTTTGGAATACGATTATCTGGCTCCCGACACCGTAAACGAGATAGTGCATGCGCTTGCGTTGCTGGAACAGTTCACGGGGCTGGCCCTCGCGCGACAGTCCGCAAAACCGGCGAAATATTCAGATGCCGAGCTTCGGGAGATGGGCGCCAGTCTGCTGGAACATAGTCCCGGACAGGCAGACGCGTTAGAGATCCTTGCCGAAGGCTGGGAGAATACCGACCGCAAGATCCGTCTGGTCAAGGTGCCGCAGGCCCGGGCGATCTTCCGCGAACTCGTCGGACATTATGCCGCCGGATTACTCATGCGTTTTATCGAAGAGCGGAAGATCGGGAACTATAACGAATTGCTGGCGGCATTGCCCGCGGCAAGCCAAACGCTGCCATCCTGGGTGAATGTCGGCGGGCAGCTGATCCGGGAATCGGAGCTGGAAAAATTCATCGGCTCGATCCATAACGGGAAGATACGAAGCTGGGAACAGGTCCACCAATGGTATGGTCATCAGGCCGAGCATTATGCGACGGATAAGCTGGTACATGCCCTCGCCGCCCTGAGGATCGTCAAAGGTATCGCGGTGCGTAAGGACGGACCCGAAGCGCTGGGACACCTACTTCGCCAGAGCGTCGCGACCAGGGAGCAGTTGACCATAGAGATCTACGAGTCCCGCGCCAAGGACTATGGCAATCCTTTCCGGAAAATGGTTTATGCTTCCCCCGAAGAAATGAATGCCGTGGTAGGCCGCCTGCAGGACAATGGGTTTATCCGGCAGGAGAAGGAGGCGCTGCGGAAATATCGCACCGCCGTGGAAGAGATCGTAACCGGTTGGAAACTCGCGTAATTCACTAATAGCTGTTATATGAAAATTCTCTTTACTGCGCTTATTGCCTTTCTCTCCATGCGTGCCGGTGCGCAAGAGATCCTTAAAATCAATGGGCAGGATTCCGGAGACATCGTGACCAACACCGAGATCGCCCCGATGTTTCCCGGTGGTAACGCTGCCTGGATCAGTTATCTCAATAGAAAATCGAACTATTCTTTTGAAGCCACCCATGATAGTACAGCGGGCACTGTCGTTGTCCAATTTATTGTGGATAAGACCGGCCATACCAGTGATTGGAAAGTCATCAGCGGTCCGACCTCGGACGGGTATCGTAAAGAGGCGCTCAGGCTGGTCCGCAGCAGCGGTTTTTGGATGCCAGGCGTTGCCAATGGCCGTCAGGTGTCTGCCTACCGACGAGTGGCGATCCATTTCCAGATGGATTAGAGTTGAACAGCAAGCGTATTTGCCGGCCTACTTCTTCCGGAAGAAAAGCCGCACGGGCACGCCCTTGAAATTGAAATTCTCACGCAACTTGTTCTCCAGGTAATTCTTATACGGCTGCTTGATGTCGTCGGGGAAATTACAGAAGAACGCAAACGAGGGAACCTGGGTGGGCAGTTGGGTCACATATTTTATCTTCACCGCATTTCCGCGCACCACGGGTGCATGATAGGCTTCGACGGCAGCGAGCATGACCTCGTTGAGCTGGGCTGTAGTAACTTTTCGTTGCCGGTTGTCATAGACTTCGAGCGCGGCTTCCACGGCACGAAAGATTCGGGTCTTTTCCGTGACGGAGATAAAGAGGATGGGCAAGTCGGTAAAGGGCGCCAACCGCTCTTTGAGCTGTTTCTCGTAATCCTTGGCTGTGTTGGTCTCTTTTTCCACGAGGTCCCATTTGTTCACGAGGATCACGACGCCCTTGCCCTTTTTAACGGCGAGGCTAAAGATATTGAGATCCTGCGCCGTAATGCCTTTGGCGGCATCGAGCATCAGCAAGCACACATCCGCTTCGTCCATTGCCTTGATCGCACGGATCACGGAATAGAATTCCAGATCTTCCTCCACCTTGGTCTTGCGCCGGATGCCGGCGGTATCGATGAGGACAAAATCCTTTTGAAAGAGATTGTATCGGGTATGGATGGTATCGCGCGTGGTGCCGGCAATGTCGCTGACGATGGTGCGTTCCTGGCCGATGAGGGCATTCAGGAGCGAGGACTTGCCGACATTGGGCTGACCGATGATGGCGAATTTGGGCAGGCCTTCCTCATCGGGGTGGGCCTGGTCTTCCTGGATGAGAGCCGTGACGGCGTCGAGGAGTTCCCCGGTTCCGCTACCCGTCATCGATGAAAGAAAATAGATCTCGTCGAAGCCCAGGGCATAGAATTCCGCTGCTTCGAGCAGCCGTTCGCTATTGTCTACTTTATTGACGGCGAGGAAAACGGGTTTGGTGGTGCGCCGCAGGACGTCGGCCATGGATTCGTCAAGGTTCGTGATGCCCGTAGCGGCGTCGACCATGAAGATCAGTGCATTAGCTTCTTCCAAGGCGATGAGCACCTGCTTTTTTATCTCGATCTCGAAGATATCGTCGCTGTGGGCTACGAAACCGCCGGTGTCGATGAGGTTGAAGCTTTGGCCGGCCCATTCCGCCACGCCATACTGGCGATCGCGGGTAACGCCGCTGACATCATCGACGATGGCTTTGCGCTGCTCGAGCAGGCGATTGAAAAATGTACTTTTCCCTACATTGGGCCGGCCTACGATGGCTACTGTAAATCCGCTCATATTCTATTCTAGTTATATCCGTATTCTTTTAGGAAGGTTTCCGTATCCCGCCATTTTGGCCGCACACGCACGAAAAGCTCCAGGAAAATTTTACGATCGATGAATTTCTCGATATCCGCACGGGCTTCGGAGCCTAGCTTGCGGATCATCTTCCCGCCTTCACCGAGGATGATGCCTTTTTGTGATTCCCGCTGCACAATGATATCGGCCCTGATCTTGGTGAGGGTGGATTTTTCTTTGAACTCCTGGACGAGGACGGTAGCCTGATAAGGTATCTCGTCGCCATAAAGCAAAAAGATCTTTTCGCGGATCAGCTCCCCGACAAAGAACTTGGTGGGTAGGTCGGTGAGGTCGTCGCCTTCGAAGAAGGGCTGGCCTTCCGGCAGGAGCTTTAAAATCGCCTCGAGCAGGGCCGCAAGGTTGCTTTTTTTCAATGCCGAGATCGCGATGACTTCGCGGCAATAGGATTTGGCTGCGAAGAAAGTTTTTACCTCTTCGATCTTTTCGGCCGGGATGCCGTCGATCTTATTGATCACGACGATGCCGGGGGCCTGCAACTTCAGCGCGGCGAAGAGCTGGTCGTTCTCTTCCCAACTGTCCCGGATGTCCAGCAGAAGCAGGGCGAGGTCGGCGTCTTCGAGGGAGCTCTTGACGGCCTGCATCATCTTTTCGTGCAGTTTATAGCGTGGTTCGATGATGCCGGGGGTGTCGGAGAAGATGATCTGGTAGTCTTTTTCCGTGAGTATGCCCTTGATCCGGTGGCGGGTCGTCTGCACTTTGGGGGAGACGATAGCCAGCTTTTCGCCCATGAGGGCGTTGAGCAGGGTGCTTTTCCCGGCGTTAGGTTTACCAAATATGCTGACGAAGCCGACTTTCATTACGCGTGCAAAGATATTGTTTTGTTTTGGCAGGCTGTTCAGCCTTCAGCCGGCGGGTTCCTTTGGCCGCCGGTAGCTTTTCCGGCCGGTTCCACGAACGGCCGGTTCCTTAGGCGGCTGATGGCTGCCTAATCTCCGGATGGCTGAGCTGTACCGGCGCCAAGGCGCCTGGCGGGGCTAACGATTTTGACCTCGGCCGCCCCTCCCTAAATAAGAAAACCCCAGCCGGGGCCGGCCGAGGTCGTTGTTGCGAAGGCTGGGATCGAACCAGCGACCTTCGGGTTATGAGCCCGACGAGCTACCGCTGCTCTACTTCGCGATGTGGAGGGCAAAAGTAAGACAAAACTAGTTCGCCGCCAAATAAATATGCAGAAATCACGCTTTGAAAAAAAATAGCGAAATTTTCCCGATCCGGCATTTTCCTTTTCTGATCTCGTAACCCCTTGAGTCCGTTTCAGTGGTTGCTTTGCGGGATGAAACGCAAAGCGACACTGCTTATCAGCTTTATTGTTCTTATAATAGCCGGTCTGAGCTCTTGTTATAAGATGCTGCCTCAGATGCCGGATTCAACCAATACTTTGTGCGGCCCGGTGGATCTTTCGAGTGCCCAAAGCGTCCTTTTTGCGCAGGGTAACGATCAGTTCTTTGCCATCCGGACGGCGGCGGCAGGACTGGGGCCGTATTTCGTATCCACCGGATGCGGTGAATGCCATTCCAGCGATAACCGCGGTCATCCGTTCACGATCCTGACCCGGTTTGGCCAAAGCGACACTACCGGCAACAAGTTTATGGCGGAAGGCGGCCCACAACTTCAAAATGCCAATCTCCCCGGCTATGCGCCGCAGCAGATTCCGTCCGGCGCCACCTCTAGCAGGATGATCGCTCCCATCACGGCGGGGGTAGGTTTTCTGGAAGCCGTTCCCGACTCCGAGATCCTGGCGATGGCTGCCGCCAACCTGACCAATCCCGATGGGGTCCGGGGACATCCCAATTATAACACCATTCCTTCCTACGTCACGCCGTCTGCCAATGCAGTCCCCCGCGGAGACGGAAAATACATCTGCCGGTTCGGACGTAAGGCTTCGGTGTATGATCTCCTGCAGCAGGTGGCCACCGCCTACAACCATGATATGGGTATTACTTCTTCTTATATGCCATTCGACCCTTATAATTATCTCGACCAGACGGCGCCATCCTCTGCGGGCACTCCCGAAGTCGACAATACCACGCTCAATTCGGTGGTATTTTATTGCAGATGTCTGCAAACTCCCAATCAGCGCGATACGGGCAATGTCACGGTAAAACAGGGCAGCCAGGTCTTTACCAGTATTGGCTGCGCCACCTGTCATCAACCCACGCTGACCACAGGATACTCCCCTATCGACGCGCTCTCCTACCAGGCCTTCAGCCCCTACACCGATCTGCTGGTTCACGATATGGGTCCGGGGTTGGATGACGGTTATACCGAAGGCAATGCCAAGACCTCGGAATGGCGGACGGCCCCGCTTTGGGGGCTTGGGCTTGCGCCAGGCGTACAGGGTGGAAATATCTATCTGCTGCACGACGGCCGGGCGCATAGTATCGAAGACGCGATCACGATGCACGGCGGAGAGGCGGCTGTGAGCGCCGGTAGGTTCAACAATCTTTCCGCTTCGGACAGAAGTTCGCTGATCACCTTTTTGAAATCACTATAGCCATGGAAAGAAAAACATTTATCAAGACCTGCGGCATGGCCTGCATGGGTGGGATGCTGCTGGGTCCCTTGCTGGAAGGCTGCAGTAGCACCAAGATGATCCCGGGAACTATTGCCGGTTCGGATCTGGTGCTGCCGACTACCGCTTTTTTCACCAAGAGTGGAAAATATAGAACTTATGTGCTAGTTGGCAACGAGCAATTGCGTTTTCCCATTTGTTTGTACCGCTTCAGCGACGACAACTATTCGGCTGTGCTGATGCGTTGTACTCACCAGGGTGCGGAGCTGCAGGTCTTCGGGGACAGACTGCAATGTCCGGCACATGGCAGCGAGTTCGATGATCATGGGGTCGTAAAGACCGGACCCGCCACTTCGAATCTAAGGACCTTTCCCGTAACAATTCAAAATAACCAAATCAATATCTCTTTAAAGTGATCAAACGTATCTCCGGCACACTGACGCTTATTTATTTTTTCATTCATGGGGCCAGTGCGCAAATCGACAGCAGTTTGCTCAAACTACATTTCACCGACACTGCAAAGAAAGGACTGACGATGGATGCCATTTACGACCGGCCCTTTTTGCAGCTGGGCAAACTCCCGGTGTCGATAGGAGGTTATGTAGAATCGAACTGGCAGTATGCTGCCACTTCGGGTATCACGGTGGGCAACCAGTTCCAGTTCCGGCGTTTCAGCCTGTTTGTCGCCTCTACGATCAGCAAACGGATCAAATTCCTTTCCGAGATCGAATATGAGAACGACCCGCAGGGTGATCCCGACCAGGCGGCTAAGGGGCCTGAATTCGAGATCGAGTATGCTGCACTTGACATCGAGCTGCATCCGCTGTTGAATCTGCGTGGGGGGATGATCGTAAATCCCATAGGATCTTTTAACCAGAATCACGATGGGCCGAAATGGGAGTTCACGGACCGGCCCATCGCCATGACGCAAATGCTGCCGGATACCTGGAGCACCACCGGCTTTGGCGTCTATGGCAAATACTACAAAAAGGACTGGATGTTCGGCTATGAGTTCTATCTAACCGGCGGCTTTAACGATTCGATCATCGACAACGTTGAGGGTAAGACCTTTTTGCCGGCGGCCAAGAGCGCTGTGAACCGGTTTACCACCAGCGCCAGCGGTGAGCCGTTGATTACGGGCAAGCTTTCCGTACGCAACGAAAAGATCGGGGAGCTGGGGCTCTCCTATATGGGTGGCGTTTACAATACCTGGCGGATCGAAGGGACGCCGGTGGACAATAAACGCAGCGTCCGGGTGCTCGATGCCGATTTCAATACCGTGCTCCCTATAATACCGCGGCTGGGCACGAATGTGACCACCGAATGGGCCTGGGTCTTAGTAGACATCCCGCCGAACTATACGCAGCAATACAGCAGCAGACAATTCGGCGGTTTTGCGGATATCGTTCAGCCGATCCTGAGAAGAAAGATACTGGACTGGGACAATGCCACCGTAAACCTGGCATTGCGACTGGAATATGTGGACTGGAACCTGGGGAAATTTACTTCTACCAATACCAGGATGTACAACGATGTGTGGAGTATCATGCCGGGGCTGAGTTTCCGACCGACACCGCAAACGGTTTTGCGGTTCAACTACCGTCATCAGCATCAGCGGGATATAACGGGCAATGTTATCGGTGCGACCATCGGCAATACCGGGGAGTTCAATTTTGGGATTGCGACGTATTTCTAATCCGAGCTTTTTTTCACCGTGCTGGCGCCTGAAGAGTGGAGTTCTCTGACGGCGCCATCGCCTTTATAGCGGACGCTGCTGGCGCCGGAGACGTCGGCGGTGAGGTCTTTGTTTACGGTGATATGGATGTCCGAGGCGCCGGAAGCATGCACATCGCAATTCTGAGCGACGAGGTCGTATCCCTTGACATCGCTTGCGCCTGAAGATTCGAACGAGGCCGTTCCGGAGACGGCGCCGGTGATATGGGCATCGGAGGCGCCGCTTTGGTTCATTTTAAGCTCTTTGACGTTGACAGCGCCGCGGAAATCGCTGGCTCCGCTGAGGGTCACGTCGAGATTATCACCGGATATGACCCCGTCGACGAAGATATCGCTGGCGCCGGACGCATCGAGACGGTCCAGCAGGGTATACGATACATAAGCTTTGAGCTTCGTGTTGCCTAATGAAAAATGGCTATTCTCTAGATAGATGCGCAGGATGCCGTCACGGACTTCGGTGCGGATGCGGTCACGCCATTTGACGTCCGGCGCGCTGACCACCACGGTCTCCGCGTCGCCCTGGCTCAAGTAGAGATTGATCGCATTCGACACTTCGATGCCATGAAAGCCTTTAAGGCCAGTCCGCAGCTCCGCATTTGCGTCGTGGATCACGGTCTTCTGGGCTTGTGCGCTGAAGACGCAAAGACTGACTATCAATATGAGTAATGGCTTACGCATAGGGTAAAGTTAGGGGAAATGATCTAATCCCTATGGGAGATGCTTCCCGAGCCGCTGGCCTGAGAAGACCGGACGACGCCGTTGCCTTTATAGTGAACATCACTCCCGCCGGTGGCTGAAGCCGAGAGCTCTTTATTCACGGTGAGGTAGGCGTCGCTGCCGCCGCTGGCCTCGACATGACAATTGTCGGCTGCCAGATCGTAACCGTGGTAGTCGCTGCCCCCGCTGGTGTTGACATTGAGCGTTGTGGCGGTGCCATTCACATAGGAGTCCGAGCCGCCGGACTGCATGACCTTGAGGTCCCCAACGTTGAGTTTTCCGTGAAAATCGCTGCCGCCCGAAAGATTCATATCCAGCTGTGGCGAGTGGATCTGGTCCTGGACATAGACGTCCGAGCCGCCGGAAGCGTGTAGCTGGTCCATGGTCTTGCAGGAGACATACGCTTTCATGTGCCTGCTGCCCCAGTTCCCCCAGTGAAAACCATGGTTATCGATATAGATCTCGAGAATACCGTCTTTTACCTCTACCTGGATCTTGTCGCGCACTTCGGGATCGTCGGCGCTGACGGCTACGGCTTCTTCGTTCCCCTGGCTGAGGTAAAGGTCGATGCCGCTGGAGATATGGATGCCATGAAAACCGGCGGCGGGACGTTTCTGCGCGTGACTATCGTTGATGACCTTGCCGTCCTGTGCGAAGGAAACAAGGGAGACGAGGGTAAAACTTGCGATGAGTAGAGTATTTTGCATGTTTCTCTTTTTTATATAGACACCCGTGTGGGGCCGATGTTGCATCTTCCGTTTGTTTGACGGCCAGGGTTTTTAAAAAGTTACAGGACGGGCGAAAAACACCTAACTTTGCGGTATTGTTCCTCGGGGTGCTGTCCGGCTATGGCCGGACGGCTGAGAAATACCCGTAGAACCTGATCAGGGTAATGCCTGCGCAGGGAAGGTGAACCATTCTGGCTTCAATTTTCTATCCCCTTCGCGGTATTCCCGGCTTAAAACAACGTATGATGAGGAATACCTTTACAATCGTTCTCTTATTTGTGTTTATCCATGTCCAGGCGCAGGTCGACAGCACGGCGCGCCACAATGTCCAACAGCCAAAGAATGTCCAACAGCCAGGGAGCCATCGGGATTCGATAATGCTTTTTCTCCAACCCGTGGAAGTCAGGGCTTTGCGCGCCGGGGAAAAGGCACCCTTTACCAAGACCGATATTTCGAAAAAAGAGATCGAAGCGACCAATGTGGGGCAGGACCTGCCTTTTTTGCTGGACCAGACGCCCTCCGTGGTGATCAATTCGGATGCCGGGAATGGCGTAGGCTATACCGCCATCTATATCCGCGGGACGGACGATTCGCGGATCAACATGACGTTGAACGGCATTCCCTATAACGATGCGGAGGAACAGGCGATCTTTTTTGTAGATCTGCCCGATTTCGCCTCTTCGGTGAGCAGTATCCAGATCCAGCGGGGCGTGGGCACATCTTCCAACGGTGCGGGTGCTTTCGGCGCTACCATGAATTTCTCCACCAATGAGTTCAACGAAAAGCCTTACGCAGAGCTCAACAACAGCTTTGGCAGCTTCGACACCTGGAAGAATACGATCAAGGCGGGCAGCGGACTGATCGATGGGCATTTCACTGTCGATGTACGGTTATCGCGGATCAGCAGCGACGGCTATATCGACCGGGCAACCAGTGATCTCAAGTCCTTTTATCTTTCGACGGCGTGGTATAGCAAAAATTCTTCGCTGCGGTTCAATGTCCTACAGGGTACGGAGAAAACCTATCAGGCCTGGAATGGCATTCCGCAGGCGAAATGGGATGGCAATCTACCCGCCCTCGAACAGCACTATCAGGACAATGCAGGCTCTTTGTATTTTACGCAGCAAGATTCGCTGAATCTGTTCCGGAGCAGCAATCGAACGTACAATTATTTTACCTACAAGAACCAAACGGATAACTACTGGCAGAATCATTATCAGCTTTTCTTCAACCACCAGTTCTCCAGCGATCTCGCGTTGAACAGCGCGGTGTTCCTTACGCGTGGGTATGGCTATTATGAGGAGTATCATGACCAGGGCGATTCGGCCAACGCGAAATATACGGCTTATGGACTTCAGCCTTACGTGGTCGGCGGGGACACTTTGCAAAGCACAGACCTGATACGCCAGCGGTGGCTCGACAACTACTTCTATGGAAGCGTGATGTCCCTTCAATATAAGAAGAACAATACGCAGTTCATCGTGGGCGGAGGCTGGGACCGGTATGACGGCAAACATTATGGAAACGTGACCTGGGCTGCCAATGGAGGATTTCCGGATGATTATCAATATTACTACGAGCCGGCGATCAAGATCGACTATAATGTCTACGCTAAACTACAGCAGCAGCTGGGAGAAAGGTGGACTGGATTCGCCGACCTTCAGTACCGGCATCTCGATTATGAGCTGGATGGTTTCGACGACAATCCTTCGATACTTGTCCATCCGAAATATAACTTTGTCAATCCCAAGGCCGGCATCACCTACACCCATTATAACTGGCAAGCCTATTTCTCCTACGCCTTATCTAATCACGAGCCTAACCGGGATGACTTTGAAGCCGGCGTGCTCGATCAGCCCAAGCCGGAGATGCTGCATGATTTCGAGCTGGGTGTTGGCGAGAAGGGGCTGAAGTATTCGTGGGGCGCTACGGGTTATTATATGCTCTATCATGATCAGCTCGTGCTCACGGGGAAGATCAACGATGTCGGAGACTATACGCGGTCGAATATTCCCCGAAGCTACCGGCTGGGTATCGAGCTGCAGGGGAGCATGCATCCCATTAGGTGGTTCTCCGCCGACGGAAACGTGGCATTCAGCCGCAATAAGGTCTTCAACTATGTCGAATACGATGACGACTATGATAACGGCGGGCAGGTGAGCCATCCTTATAAGACTACCGATATTGCCTTTTCGCCTTCGGTGGTGGCCGCGCTGACGCCGGCTTTTATGCCTTTCCGCGCGCTTAGCATTAGCCTTCCCGCCAAATATGTCAGCAAGGAATACCTGGACAATGCACAGCAGGCGACGCGGAAATTGGATGGGTATTATGTCCAGAATCTGCGGGCGGTGTATACCATTCGCGGCAAGATCGCTCGCGAGACTGACGTGATCTTTCAGTTGAACAATATCTTCGACAAACGCTATACGCCCAATGGGTATACTTTCAGTTATATCTATGGCGGGGCGCTGCGGACGGACAATTTCGTATTCCCGATGGCGGGGGCGAATTTTATGCTGGCCGTGAATATTAAATTGTAAATTGGTGGATGCTGAAATCCTCCTTTTGGTTTATGGGCCTTTGGGGCATCGGGATGATGCTGCATGCCCAGACACCCGCCAAGCGGTCCTTGCGGCCGGCGGATATTTACGGGTTACCGGTAGTGAGCGATCCCCAGGTTTCGCCCGATGGGAAGTGGGTCTCGTATACGATCACGACCATCGACTCGCTCAAAGACAGTCGGAATGCCGATATCTGGATGGTGAGTACGGATGGTTCGCAGGATATCCAGCTGACCAGCAGTCCGGATGGGGAATCGCGGGCGCGGTGGAGTCCCGATGGAAAATGGCTCTCCTTCCTGAGCGCCCGCGGCGGTGATGCGTCTCGCGGCGGCGAGGTCAAGGGCGCACAGGTCTGGTTGATGGACCGGCGGGGTGGAGAAGGCAAGCGGCTCACGGAGATCAAGGGCGGTGTCAGTGATTATGCGTGGAGTCCCGATTCGCGGCGGCTTTTGCTGACGTTAACCGATCCTGATGCGGCGGATACCGGCAAGATCAAGACGACTAAGCCTTATGTGATCGATCGTTACCAGTACAAAGAAGACGTTTCGGGCTATCGATATAAGAATCAGCATACGCATCTGTATCTTTTCGATTTAGGATCGCACAAACTCGACACGCTGACACGCGGGATGTATGATGAAAGCGCAGCGGTCTGGAGCCCGGATGGGACGCAGATCGCTTTTGTCAGCAACCGGACGGCCGATCCCGATCAAAATGAGAATACGGATATCTGGGTCATTTCGGCGCAGCCGGTGTCCACGATGTCTGCTCGACCGGGTGGCGGGATGCGGCAACTGACGACATGGAAAGGCAGTGATAACACGCCGCGGTGGAGTCCGGATGGGAGGCAGATCGCGTATACGCGGTCGCTGTCCGATGAAGATTACCATATGTATGATGAGCCGGTGTTGTGTGTCGTGGCGGCTGCGGGCGGGGAGCCGCGGTTGCTGTCGCGCGTTTTGGACCGGCCAGTTTTTAATCCGCGGTGGGCGCCGGATGGCAAAACCATATGGGCGCTTGTAGAAGACGACATGCAGGAAACGGTAGGTATCTTCCCGGTCTCAGGAGGTAAACCCGAATTCTTGGCACCCGGAACCGGAGGGGTGTATTCGGCATTGGAAAATTCCGGTGATACCAGGGTAGTTCTGTATAGCGATCCGCAGCGTCCGGCGGAGATCTATGCGTTCAATAGGAAAGAGGAACGCAGATTTATAGCGAGTAACACGCGATTACTTACGCATCATTCGGACAGTTTTCTGGCGCCCTTGAAACTTGCGGACGTCAAGGTATTCCAATCGGTGAGCGCGGATGGCACCGAGGTATCCGGCTATTACTATCGGCCCGATGCACCGGCGGACAGGAAGCTGCCGTTGATCTTGTATATTCACGGTGGGCCTGTTAGCCAGGATGCCCTAAATTTCGATCTCACGCGGCAGATGCTGGCGGCGGGCGGATATGTCGTGGCCGCTGTGAACTATCGGGGCAGCAATGGTAGAGGGCTGGAATATAGCAAGACGATCTCGGCGGACTGGGGGAACAAAGAGGTGATGGATCTGCATGGCGCGGTGGACTGGCTGGTGAAACAGGGGATCGTCGATTCGTCGCATATGGGCGTTGCGGGTTGGAGCTATGGGGGAATACTCACCGATTACCTGATCGCCTCGGATACGCGTTTCAAGGCCGCCAGCAGCGGAGCAGGGACGGGTTTTACGCTAAGTCTTTACGGAGTGGATCAATATGTCAATCAGTACATGAATGAAATAGGACCGCCGTGGAAGGCGATCGACAAATATCTTAAGATCGGCTATCCTTTGCTGAAGGCCGACAAAATCAAGACCCCTACCCTCTTTATGAGCGGGGAAAAGGACTTCAATGTCCCTACGGCGGGCAGCGAGCAGATGTACCAGGCGTTGCGCACGCTGGGGGTGCCTACCGAGCTGATCGTTTACCCGGGGCAGTTTCATGGGATCACTATCCCGTCCTATCAAAGGGATCGGTTGGAACGTTATTTGGCTTGGTTTGGGAAATATCTGCGGTAACAAGCTGCACTTTGGCAGGATGGCTGTTTGGCACCGGTGCCTGAGAGCTTCGCCCCGTGCCACTGGCACGGTTCTCGCTCGCAGCCTTGCGGCTGCCTAGCCGGGCTAAGGATGGGCCTTCGGCCAGTGACCCTCCGGGTCACTTTTGGATGCGTTCTTGCCAGGTGAGCATGCCGCCCGTGAGGTTCTTGACATTTGCGAAGCCGGTGGTTTCGAGGATCATGCAAGCCTGGCCGCTGCGGTTGCCGCTACGGCAGTAGCAAATGACTTCCTGGTCTTTCCAGCCGTCGATATCCTCCGTTTCCATATTTCTGATCCTGCCCAGGGGAAGCAGGGTGCCGCCGATGTTGAATTCGGCGTGTTCGGCCGGTTCGCGGACGTCGAGCAGGTGGAGGGTTTCGCCGGCGTCGAGCCGGGCTTTGAGTTCTTCAACACTAATCGCTTGCATAATTTCTTTGATGATTTAGTTATGGTTGGGACGGCTGCGGCAGCGTCGAGTCGCCGGCATTCTTTTTTTGTGTGCTGAGCCAGATATCGATAGTTTGGCCCATGTGTACATGGTTCGGCTGACCGTCGTCGCCAAACTGTGCGGGTTCCTGTTTATAGACATATGCTTCGGCTGTGTCCCGGACATCATGATCACGCATGACGACGCCCACGGACAGGCCAAAGGAATCCAGCCGGGCCCGGGTCTGGAGATAGGTAAGGCCGGTGAGATCGGGTACTACGAATTCCTGGCCACCGATGCCGCTGCCCACCACCAGGGTGACGGAGCTACCCTGCTGGATCTGGATGCCGGGTTTGATGGTTTCTCCTTTATACTGTTGGTCCAGGACCGAGTTACGCGCGAAATCGGGCTTGTAGACCGTATCGCCCAATTTGAGCCCGAATTGATGGAGAAGCACGACCGCATTGCGGAGCGTCATGCTCACCAGGTTGGGCATCGGCACAAGCGGGGCTTGTGAACGATTGATTGTCAGATAGATAGTTCTATTCACCTTTACGAGGTTATCCGGCTCGGGGAATTGCTTGATGACCTGCAGCGGGCGCATGGTGTCATAGTACATAGAGTCCTGGACCGCTACGGCGAAGCCCTGGGATTCCAGGGTCTTTTTAGCATCGGCAAAGGAAAGACCGGTGACCGAAGGGATCTTCATCGTTTTCCCATGCTGTGTGAGCAGGGCCAGGGAGCCCAGGAAGAGCAAGAGCAACAGGAGCAATAAAACGACACCTGCTAAAATGTTGACCCAGAGCGGTTTGGTAGTAAGAAATTTAAACATAGGCTACCGAAGATAATAAATTTTGGATATCCGGACTACCGGCGGGCCAGGGCCTCGTCGAGCAGGGAGGAATAGAATTGTTTCAAAGTCCATCCGGCCACATGAAGTTGCTGGGGGACAATGCTAGCCTCGCTTTGGCCGGGAACGGTGTTGATCTCGAGCATGAACAGCTCTTTTTTCTCTTCATTGTAGATAAAATCGATGCGGATGATGCCGTTGCAGTTGAAGACCTGGTAGACCTTTTTAGCGGTAACCCGGACCTTGGCGGCGATGTCCTCGTCGACGACTGCGGGGGTAGTTTCTTCGTTCAGGCCGGCGGTATATTTTGCTTCGAAGTCGAAGAATTCTTTTTTGCTACGGACCTCGGTGAAGGGGAGGGTGATGATCTCGCCTTTAGCGCGGAAGACACCGATGGTAAATTCGCGTCCTTCGATAAATTCTTCGATAAGGACCTGGTCGTCCTCTTTGAAAGCTTTTTCTATGGCGGGGCCCAATTCTTCGGAAGGCGAGTTGACCTTAGACATCCCGATGCTCGAGCCGCCATTGTTAGCTTTGACGAAGACGGGGAATTTGAGTTTTCCGGCTACTTCGTCGGGGCTTTCCATCCGGCCTTTGATCAGCAGTACGGAGCGGGCTACACTGATGCCGCTGAAGGCGGCAACGGCTACGGTCATCCGCTTGTTAAAGGTCAGTGCCGAGACGGCGGCATCGCAGCTGGTGTAGGGTAATCCGAGCATGTCGAAATAGCCCTGAAGCTTGCCGTCTTCACCGGGGGTTCCATGGATGCCGACGAGCACGGCATCGAAGGTGATGCGTTTCCCTTCGATGAGCAAGGAGAAATCATTCTTATCGACAGGGATCTTTGTGCCGTCGGGGAGCGGATGGAACCAGCCTTCCGGCGTGATGTCGATCCGGTAGACCGAGAACCGGTCGTAGTCCAAATTATTCTGAATGGTGATAGCGCTTTTGTAGGAGATCACTGATTCACCGGAATAACCGCCGGTGACAAAGGCGATAGTGGGCTTCATGGATGGAAAATAATTTTGTGCAAATGTACTGGCTGTTCGCGACGCAAACAAAAGCGAACCACGGGTTCGCTGGCCGAAGGCCCAGACATTAAACAAGAAAGGTGAAGGAAATATCCCCTTCACCCTTTTATGACGGGAAATATCACCCGCCTATTATCCTGTAGCCGGAGCTACATTACGAAAACGATTTGTTACCTTGAAGGTAGGACTTTCCGTGTAATTTCCCAATAATTAGGGTGCAAATTATTCACAGGTTCCGCACGCTTAGATATGCAGTTTCTCTTTTTTAGCCAGGAGCTCTTCTACGGTCTCGCGGTACATTTCGTCTGGCACGCAGCAATCGACGGGACAAACGGCGGCGCACTGGGGCTCTTCGTGGAAACCCTGGCATTCGGTGCATTTATTGGGAACGATGTAGTACGTATCGACGCTTATAGGGGCATTGCGTTTGGTGGCTTCTACCACTGTGCCATCCAATAAGGTAAAGGCTCCCTTGACGGTGGTTCCATCGGTGATCGCCCATTCTACTCCGCCTTCGTAAATCGCGTTATTGGGGCATTCGGGCTCGCAGGCGCCGCAATTAATGCATTCTTCGGTTATTTTGATAGCCATGGTAAAGAAATTGGGTAAAACGATTATATTTTATGTCTGGCCTTCGGCCTAAAGCCAACTATGGTGGCTTTATGTACCTTTGCGGTCTTAAGACCAAGGCAAATATAAGTGGGATTTTATGAAGTTGGAGCAACGTATCGATTTATTGACAAGTCTCGGGAAATACTTATTATCGGCAGAACCGGAATGGGAAGCCGCCAAACGAAAGGCACATGCCCAGAACGGATGGTTCACCCTGGAATTCATAGAAACGGCTGTGCGGCATATCGCTAATGGATTTTTGCAAAAGGAGGCGTTGACCGCCTGGGCCGGGCGTTATGCCGTTCCCGGGGAGCAGACGGCGCCGCGGACCGTGGGGGTAGTGATGGCGGGCAATATTCCCCTGGTGGGTTTTCATGATATGCTGTGTGTATTTGTCAGTGGCCATAGACAGTTGATCAAGCCCAGCAGCCGGGATGAGACCCTGATCCGGTATCTTATTGATTGCCTAACGGCGCTTGATCCAGAGGTCGCGGAGTGGATCGGATTTGCCGAACGGCTCAACGGTTGCGATGCCTATATTGCTACGGGCAGCAACAACTCGGCGCGTTATTTCGACTATTATTTCGGGAAATATCCGCATATTATCCGGCGGAACCGGACCTCGGTGGCGGCGCTTACCGGCGAGGAGAGTTGGGAGGAGCTGGAGGCCCTGGCCGATGATGTCTATCTGTATTTCGGTTTGGGGTGCCGTAATGTGACCCAACTGCTGGTGCCGGAAAACTATGATTTCCTGCGGTTGCTGGAGGCCTTCCGGAAATACAATTACCTCAGCGATCTTGCCAAGTACAAACACAATTACGATTATCAGCTGACCCTGCTGATCCTGAATAAAAAATATTATATGACTAATGGGTCGATCATCCTCACGGAGGACGGGTCCCCTTTTAGTCCTATAAGCGTTTTGCACTATGCGTACTACCGGCCGGGTGAAGTTCCTTCGCTGCTGTCCCGAGAGCAGGCAGACATCCAATGTATCGTGGGCAGGGAACAGATCCCATTTGGTCGCGCACAACAACCGGCGCTGGACGACTATGCGGATGGAGTCGATACGATGGCATTTTTGGCCAATTTGTCGTAAATTGGGGTGTAAACCGGCGATCTACGAAAGCCTTAGTAAATTATTTGTTAAACTGGAGTGGCGGTATAGAAATTGAAGGACCCGTGACGTTATTTTAGAGGTAAGATCACGCAAAAAATTATCAAATGAGAGCAAAACAAGTAGTGGCGGTCATACTCATCAGCGCTTCGACTGCTTTAGCTACCATGTGGGGCTATAATCATTTTACGAACGGCAAGACATATTATTATTCTTCACAGGATTCCGGAAAGGTTCCGGCCAATTATGCCAGGTTCTTCGAAAGCAAATACAAAGATGCCGCGTCTCCCACTGATTTGCCGCCCGGTGATTTTGTGGATGCGGCCAGCGCGGCTATTCCGGCTACCGTGCATATCAAGACAAAGACCGTCCGGACGGTCAGCAACAATCTTCCGCGTCATAATCCTTTCTCCGATTTGTTTGGGATCGATCCCGATGATTTCTTTGGGAATGGCAATGGGATGCGTTCCATGCCTGAAATGGCTTCCGGTTCGGGTGTCATCATCAGCAATGACGGTTATATCGTAACGAATAATCACGTGGTAGACGGCGCGGATGAAGTAGATGTGACGCTGAGCAACAGAAAATCTTTCAAGGCCAAGGTGGTCGGCGCCGATCCCAGCAGTGATCTGGCGGTAGTCAAGATCGACGCTCAGAATCTGCCTTTTTTGCTATACGGTAATTCCGATGAGGTGAAGGTCGGGCAATGGGTGCTGGCCGTAGGTTATCCCCTGACGCTGGAGACGACGGTTACGGCGGGTATCGTGAGTGCCAAAGGAAGAACGCTCGATATCAACAGGCGGCAGAGTCAGAGCCCGGTGGAATCTTTTATCCAGACGGATGCCGCCGTCAACCCGGGTAATAGCGGCGGTCCGCTGATCAATACCGAAGGGAAACTGGTGGGGATCAACTCCGCCATCGCTTCGCCCACGGGCAGCTATGCCGGCTATTCTTTTACCATACCGGTGAATATCGTCAAGAAGGTCGTCAACGATCTCATCAAGTTCGGTACCTCGCAACGCGCTTACCTGGGTATCCAGTATCCGCGGGATGATCTCAGTGAGGATCAGAAGAGGGAGAATGGCATCAAGGACGGCGACGGCGTATATGTTTGGGTAGTCACTCCTGACGGCCCCGCCGCGCATGCCGGCTTGAAAGTGGGCGATGTCATCACCAGGATCAATGGCGAAGATGTATCGACCGGTGCGGAGATGGTAGGCAAGATCGCCACCTATAGCCCCGGCGACAAGATAAAGGTCACCTATAAACGCGACGGCAAGGAAAATACGGTACCGATAACCCTGAGCAATAATTCGGGCAGCACCTCGACGGCGATCATCAAGACCACGGTCCTGGACCGGCTGGGGGCGCAGCTCGAGACCCTGAACAAGAAAGACGCGGCCAACCTGGATCTCAAGGGTGGTGTGGTCGTCAAGGCCATTACCGAGAACGGTTTGATGGATAAGTCGAGGGTGCAGGAAGGTTTTATCATTTTGAAGGCCAATGGGACGGATGTCAAGACGATCGACGATTTCCAGGCGGTGTTAAATAAAGCGGGTAATGGGACGGTGAAGCTGGAAGGGGTGTTCCCCGGGTATGAGGGGGTGTATACCTATTCGTTGAAGCTGAACTCGGGGGAATAGCGCGATCGGGCAAAATCTTTAAAGGTTGACCGGGAGGTCAGCCTTTTATTTTTTCCAGCACCAGGTAGCCCCAGGGCGGTAGGGTGAGTGTAGAGAAATGGGATAGATCGAACCAATCGTGGCTAAAAGCTTCGCGGTATATCCCCTGCAGCAGCAGTTCGGAGACGGGAAGGGCGAGCGGTTGCACGGAGAGGTTCAGGATGACGACGACCTGGTCGTCACCCGCGCGGCGGGCAAAGGCAAAGCAACGATCGTCCACTTTGGTATTCAGCCGGTGGATGGTTGCAGCAGGGTCGGCCGAACGAAGCGCGGGATTGGTTTTCCGCAGGTTGAGCAGGGTGCGGTAGAAGCCGTGCAGATCGTAGTGGCCTGTCCATTCGATCGCATCTTTATCAAAGAACTTGAGTCGTTTGTAGTTCGGCATTTCCTGGCCGCTGTAGATCAGCGGCAGGCCGTTCCAGGTGCAGCAAAGAACGGCAAAACCCCGGGCCATGGCGCCCATGCGTTCGTATTCGCTGCCGCTGTGCGAGTTCTCGTCATGGTTGGTGGTGAAATAGACCCTGAGCCCATTAGGCGGGAACATCGTATCGTAGTAATCGAGCACTTCATCGAGGCCGTGGAGGTCCGATTCGGTACGCCAGACAGCTTCCATCTTATGCAGGAATTTCCAGGTATAGGTCGCGTCGAAGACTTCATGATAGGCGATCTCCTCGCATTCGCCCAGCCAGAAAAGCGGTTTGAGCTTGTCGAGGGTTTCCCGCGCCTGGCGCCAGAAATCCAGCGGGACCAGCATGGCCATATCGCAGCGGAATCCGTCGACATCAGCCTGCTCGATCCAAAAGCGCATCACATCGATCATCGCCAGACGTAAATGTGGGTTGTCGTAATTCAGATCGATGACATCGGCCCAGCCGTGGGGATCGAAGAACTGGCCTTCGGCGTTGCGGCGGTAGAAATCGGGATGTTCACGCGTCCAGCGATGGTCCCAACCGGTGTGATTGGCGACGATATCGATGATGACGCGCAGGCCGAGCAAATGTGCTTCTTTCACGAGGGCTTTAAAATCGTCGAGTGTTCCGTATTCGGGGTTAGTGGCGGTATAGTCGCTGCAGGCATAATAGCTGCCGAGGCTGCCCAGCCTTTTTTCGACGCTGATGGGCGTGATGGGCATAAACCATAGTATTTCGATGCCCATGTCCCTTAGCCGGGGCATTTCGCGGGCGAAGGCCTTGAACGTGCCCTCGATGGTATATTGGCGGAGATTGACTTCATAGATATTGGATGAATAGATCCAATCGACCGGTTTAAATTCACTCATATTTCCTCTGCTTGGGCCGGAAAGATAGTAATTTTGCACCATGAAGAACTTCGATATTCCCATTATCTACCGGAGTCCCCTGATCTCGGCCATCAAGGCGAAGCGTAAGCAACAGGACAAGATGAAAAAGGATTTCAGCCCTACCCTGCTGGACCTGGGTCGCGTACAGATCTTCCTGGCCCGGCATTTTGGGTTTTGTTATGGGGTAGAGAATGCGATCGAGATCTCTTTCCGGACGATCGAAGAGAACCCCGGGCGGCGGATCTTCCTGTTGAGCGAAATGATCCACAACCCGCAGGTCAATGCCGATCTGCAGGCGCGGGGGGTGCGGTTCCTGCAGGATACGCAGGGGCGGCAGCTGGTGTCTTTCGACGAATTGCGTGCTGAAGATGTGGTGATCATTCCCGCCTTTGGCACCACGCTGGAGATCGAAAAGCGTTTGCGGGAGATCGGGATACACACGGAGAGGTATAACACCACCTGTCCGTTTGTAGAGAAGGTCTGGAACCGCAGTTCACAGATCGCCGGGAAGCAGTATACGATCGTCGTTCATGGCAAGCCGGGGCATGAGGAGACGCGGGCCACCTTCTCGCATGCGGCGGCGGAGACTCCCACGGTGGTGGTGAAAGATATGGCAGAGACAGTGAAACTGGCCGCCTATATCCGGGGCGAAGTGCCCGTGGAGAGCTTTTACACCGAGTTTAAGGGACAATATTCCGAAGGATTCGATGCCGGCCGTGACCTGCAGCGGATCGGGGTCGTCAACCAGACGACGATGCTGGCAAGCGATACCCAGGCCATTGCCGATCTCTTAAAACACACCATGATCGGGCGTTATGGGGCGGCGGAGATCGAAGCACATTTTGCCGACACGCGGGATACGTTGTGCTATGCGACCCTGGACAATCAGAATGCGATCTTTGGGCTGCTGGAGGCACCTGCAGATGTGGCGATCGTGGTAGGGGGGTATAATTCTTCCAATACATCGCACCTGGTGGAGCTGTGCGAAGAGAAGCTGCCGACCTATTTTATCTCTTCCGAGGAAAAGATACTCTCGCCGGGCGAGATACTTCATTATAATTTTCACACCAGGCAGGAATTGCATACGACCGGCTGGTTGCCCAGGACGGATGGGCCCGTGCGGATACTGGTCAGCAGCGGCGCTTCGTGTCCGGACGCGCTGGTGGAGGCTGTGATCAGTAAGATCGCGAATTATTATGGGGTTGACTCGCAGTCGCTGGCTGCGACCATCTAATGTCTGGGACCGGCCTCCGGCCGGTTAGGCCATCTTGAAACCTTCGAGGAATTTCGTATTGAAATCGCCGCTGCGGAAACGTTCGTCTTTCATCAGTTGAAGATGGAAGGGGATGGTCGTTTTGATCCCTTCGATCACGTATTCGCTCAGTGCGCGGTGCATGGTATTGATGGCTTCTTCGCGGGTCCGGGCTACGGCGATGATCTTGGCGATCATGGAGTCATAGTAAGGGGGAATGGTATATCCCGCGTAAGCGTGTGAGTCGACGCGGATGCCGTGACCTCCGGGCTGGTGGAGCACGGAAATACGTCCCGGCGAGGGGCGGAAGTCGTTATAGGGGTCTTCGGCGTTGATGCGGCATTCGATGGCGTGCATCTGTGGTTCGTAATTGAGCCCGCTGATGCTGTCGCCGGCTGCGATCTTGATCTGTTCCTTGATGAGATCGAAGTTCACCACTTCTTCCGTCACGCAATGTTCCACCTGGATACGGGTGTTCATTTCCATGAAGTAGAAGTTACGGTGTTTGTCCACCAGGAATTCTATGGTGCCTACGCTTTCGTAGTTGATGGCGGAAGCGGCTTTGATCGCGGCTTCGCCCATGCGGCGGCGTAGTTCTTCGGTCATAAAGGGCGAGGGCGATTCTTCCACCAGTTTTTGGTGGCGGCGTTGGATCGAGCAATCCCGTTCGCTGAGGTGGCAGACCTTGCCATATTGGTCACCGGCGACCTGGATCTCGATGTGCCGGGGTTCTTCGACGAATTTCTCCATGTAGATGCCGTCGTTCTTGAAGGAGGCGCCGGCTTCGGCTTTCGCGGTGTTGTAGGCCCGTTCCATCTCCGCTTCTTCCCAAACGACGCGCATACCCTTGCCGCCGCCGCCGGCGGTAGCTTTGAGGATGATGGGATAGCCGACCTCTCCCGCCATGCTCTTTGCTTCGTCGAGGCTTTCGAGGAGGCCTTCGCCGCCCGGCACTACAGGTACGCCGGCTTTGATCATGGTCTCTTTGGCGGTGATCTTATCGCCCATGGCGTTGATCATCGCGGGGGTAGGTCCGATGAATTTGATCTCGTGTTCGCCGCAGATCTCGGCGAAGCGGGCGTTCTCGGCGAGGAAGCCGTACCCTGGGTGAATGGCGTCTGCGTTGGTGATCTCGGCAGCGGCCATGATGTGTGGAATGTTGAGGTAAGAGTCGAAGCTTGCCGGTTTTCCGATGCAGACGGCCTCGTCTGCAAATTTAACGTGCAAGCTTTCTTTATCGGCCGTGGAGTAGACGGCAACGGTCTTGATACCCATCTCGCGACAGGTACGGATGACCCGCAGGGCGATCTCTCCACGGTTGGCAATGAGTATCTTTTTAAACATGCTGTGGGTTCTCTGGTTATGGTTCTACGAGGAAGAGCGGCTGGTCGTATTCCACCGGGGAGGCATCTTCCACCAGCACCTTGACGATCTTGCCCGATACTTCGCTTTCGATCTCGTTAAAGAGTTTCATGGCTTCGATGATGCAAACCACTTTGCCGGGATTGATCTCGTCACCTACATTTACAAAGGAAGGTTTATCCGGAGCAGAGCTGCGGTAGAAGGTACCGATCATGGGACTCTTTATAGTGACGGTGTTACCGGATGGAGCTTCCGCTGCTTTAGCGGGTTTGTCGGTAGCGATAGCGGGTTGCGGCTGGGGAGCGGCTATGGGCGCAGCGGCCATCGCGGCTATCGGTGCGGCCTGTACGGGGCCGGCGATCACCTGATGAACAGCGGGTTCTTCTTTTTGTTTGATGGTCAATTTAAATCCTTTCTCTTCGATGCTGACTTCGCCGATGTTTGACTTGTTGATCATTTTGATCAACTCCTGAATCTGTTTAAAATCCATGGTGGATGAATTTACAGTTTTATTTGGGCGGCTAAAATAGGGATTATAGGTAAATATACCCAAAATCAGGTGAAAATAAATGATTGAACCTCCGGTTTTTGACCTGCGGTTCCTGCTAAATTGAACCTCCGGTAATTGGCCGGAGGTTCTTATAATTTAACCACAATTATTTCACGCGTTCTACGTATTCTCCCGTCTTCGTGTTGATCCGGATCAACTCCCCTTCGTTGACGAAAAGGGGAACGTTGACAGTAGCGCCGGTTTCCACTGTGGCGGGTTTGAGGGTACGGGTGGCTGTGTCGCCTTTGACTCCCGGTTCGGAGTAGGTGACCAGCACGGTGATCTTGTCAGGCAATTCCACGCTCATGGGTTGCTCGGTCTCGGTGTTGATGAGGACCGATACCTCCTGGGCTTCTTTAAGGAACTGAGGGGCGTCGATGAGCTGTTCCTGCAGGGCTATTTGTTCAAAGGTTTCATTGTCCATGAAGTTATAGCCGGTGTCGTCCTTGTAGAGGTATTGATACGCTTTTCTTTCTACACGTACGGGATAGATGGTGTCGCCGCTGTTCCAGGTCTTTTCGATGGAACGGCTGTTGTCGACCCCTTTGAGCTTAGCCCAGACCTTTGCTGCAGCCCGAGCCGTTTTGTTCTCCCCGAACTCCACGACGGTATAGAGGCTACCGTCCAATTTGATAATCATGCCACGACTGATGTCTGCGGTATTTGCCATAAAAGCGGAAAAAGTTTTAGCTTACTAAACAAGTTAGGCGGCAAAAATACATCAAAAACATTTTGTGGCAAACTTCTGTCCAAAAGTCGGAAAAGACCTCATTCTGGGGATGCACGTAGGCTGTCGCTGGTGAGGCGTGCGTTGCGGCTTTTTAGTTTGAGAGTATCCTGGTTTTTGAGAACGCCTGTTTTGGTAGTAAGAATAATAACCCCGTTCGCGCCTTTTTCACCGAACAGCCGCACGGCTTCTTTTACACCGTAGATGTTCATGTTGGAGATATTGTCTGCCTTGAGCGAGTCTTTTTGGTTCCAGCCAAGGGGTTTTTCCACCCCATCCACGATCCAGAGGACTTTGTTCAGGTCTATCGTATCGTGTTTATGGGGCAGGGTATCGGTTTTGAATGCCGTCCGCGGTTGCGATGCAGGTTGAGCCATGTGCGGTGTGGAAGCGGCTGAACGAAAAGCGGGGAGGCGATCCCGGAAAGCCACAAGGAGGATGGCCATTAACGGCAGGGTGAAAAGAAAACGCAGAAGATGGAGACGGGTGCTTTTCATTTTGTTCATCATGACAATACGTTTTTTAAGCGAGGAAAAGTTGAAGTTATTGGCAAGTTTGTAGCGGGTTTGGCTTACGACCTTTAGCAGGTGGTACTGGTAGCCTTTTTTGTCGCGACCGGTTTCTAGTACGGCACGATCCGCTATGAATTCAAGGTTCTGCCGGATCGAATAGCGGATCAGCCAAGCAAAGGGATTGTACCAGTTGACGATGACCAGCAACTCACCGAAAAGGATATCCACGGTATGACGCTGGCGGATATGCACGTATTCGTGCAAGATGATCTGATCCCATTCTTTTTCGTTGTGCGGGTCGGTGTTTACATAGATGGCGTTGCCAAAGGAAAAAGGGGAGACCGGTTCCTGAACCCGATAAATCTTTATGGGGCCTTTCTGCAGCAATACGGCGTGCTGTCGGAGATGCCGCAGGGAATAGCAACGAACGAGGAAGCGAAGCAGGAGGAGACAGGAGCCCAGCGCCAGCAATAGCAGCAAAGTGGTCCAGGCGTTCCCGTGCGTTGCCCGATTTGCAACGGCTGTAGCGGCAGGCACCGCGTTGTCGATCACAGGGATGTATTGAATGATCACAGGTTGAAGGGCCGGGTCTTCTCCGCGGATCGGACCGATATTGACGAGGGGTATGAGGAAAGACAATAGTGTATACCCCAGCAGATACCAGCGGTTAAGGGTATAGAAGGTGAGCGAATGCAGCACCATGCGGTAGAAAAGCCAGAGGATACCGAGCGAGCAAGAGAATTTGACGAGGTATAAGAGTATTGCAGGCATAATCGTAAGATTGAGGTTTAGTCTTTTCTTCCTTCGATGAGGTCGATAAGCTCCTTAAGCTCTTTGGCACTGAGTTTTTTTTCTTCGATGAAGAAGTTAACGAGGTCCTTATAGGAGTCGGCAAAGTATTCCTTGACGAAGCCGCTCATGAATCTCTTTTTGTATTCGTCCTCGGAGATCAGGGGTTTATACAAATAGGCGTTGCCGATGAGCCGGCTGGACAGGTAACCTTTCTTTTCCAGGTTTTTGATCGTAGAGGCCAGCGTGGTATAGGGAGTGCCCGGGGCGGGCATATTTTCCAGGAAGAGTTTTACGCTCCCCTCCCCCGTTTTCCATACCGCCTGCATGGCTTCTTCTTCCTGGCGACTGAGTTTTTCCATGATTACGAAGTTTTCGTAAAGCTACGAAAATTTCGTAATAAACAAATAAAACGTCCTCTTTTTCGTTAAACCTTAACGGACGGTGTGCCGCAATCCGTTACTTTTACACCCGATTTACGTCGTAATCCCATTTTTGTCTGAAACTTTTAAGATGAAGCACGCATTTCTGGCCTTGATTGCCTTTGCTTTTTGTTATACCGTTTCCGCCCAGTCCAAGCTTCCCAATCAGCCCGCCACTGATCCAGCCAATGCGCAGGCGCCGTTCATGCGATTTCCGACGATCCCACCATTCAAGCTCCTGGCATTGGACAGCAGCACTTATTTGACCCCGGCAGATCTGAAGAAAAATCGCAAGACCATCGTCATGTATTTTAGTCCGGATTGTGAGCATTGTAAGCACCAGACGGAAGCTTTTTTGGCCGATTGGGACAACTTCAAGGACATCAATATCGTGATGGCCACCTATCAGCCTTTCGAAGAGATGAAGGAGTTCAATACACATTACAAGATGTATGAGCATTCGAATGTGAAGATCGGCCGGGATGAAAAATTCGTTCTGCCTCCTTTCTACAAAATACACAGCCTGCCTTATCTCGCCCTTTATGATAAAAAGGGTAACCTCATCACCACCTTCGAAGGAACCCAAAAGACAGAATTGATCTTGAATGCCCTCAACGAAAAGGCACTAGCTAGTCATTAATTTTATCACTCAAATATTTAACAGATGAAAGTTACGGTTGTAGGCGCCGGCGCGGTAGGCGCCACCTGTGCCGACAATATTGCCCGTGCAGCATTGGCCGAAGAGTTAGTTCTTTTAGACATCAAGGAAGGTTTAGCCGAAGGTAAGGCCCAGGACATGATGCAGACGGCGGCCCTGTTAGGATTCGACACCCGGATCACCGGCAGCACCAATGATTATTCCAAGACAGCGGGTAGTGATGTAGTTGTTATTACCTCGGGGCTTCCCCGCAAGCCCGGTATGACACGTGAAGAGCTTATCGGCACCAATGCCGGGATTGTACGTGGCGTGGCCGAGAACATCCTGAAACATTCCCCCAATGCGATATTGATCATCATCAGCAATCCCATGGATACGATGACCTATCTGGCGCTGACCGCAACCGGTCTACCCAAGAACCGGATCATCGGGATGGGGGGTACGCTGGATAGTGCCCGGTTCAAATATCAGCTGAGCCAGCATCTGGGTTGCAGTGCCGGCGATCTGAATGCCGTTGTCGTAGGTGGTCATGGCGATACGACCATGATCCCGCTGATCCGGCTGGCGACCTGGAACAGTGTTCCGGTAACGAAGTTCCTGAGCGAAGAAAAACAGAAGCAGATCGTTGCGGACACGATGGTTGGCGGTGCTACGCTTACCAAACTCATAGGCACCAGTGCCTGGTATGCTCCGGGAGCAGCCGGTGCCGCGCTGGTAGAGAGCATTGTGCGGGACGAGAAGAAATTGTTCACCTGTTGCGTGTCGCTGAATGGGGAATATGGCCAGAAGGATATCTGTCTGGGTGTGCCGGTTGTCATCGGCCGCAATGGCTGGGAGAAGATCCTCGATTTCGGTTTGAATGCCGAAGAGCAGGCGTTGTTCAACAAGAGCGCCGATGCCGTCCGGAATATGAACGATGTGTTGAAGACGTTGTAAGGTTCAAAATCTCAAAAAACGCCCCGCATGGGGCGTTTTTTTATTTCAGGGCCTTTAAGACCATCTCCATAGATTGCTCTTCCATGCATTTGAAGTGACCTTTGGGGCATTTATTATAGCCGATCTTGGAGCAAGGGCGGCAGGACAGGCCTTTGATCTCCATGACCTGGTAAGGCAGGTCGCCGAAAAGCCGCTGGGAGCCCTGGCTGTAATGGAACAGATAGTTATCTCCGTAATAAGGGTACATGCCGAATTCGGGAACGGTGTTGCCCCAGATGGAGATGATGGGCCGCTTGAACGCCGCGGCGATGTGCATGAGGCCGGTGTCATGGGTGACGATCATCTTCGCCTGGCGAACCAGGGCCGCGGATTCATTGAGCTTGAATTGACCGCAGGCATTGTAGATCTTTATCGGATCGATGGCCGCGAGCTTTTTGGCGGTTTCGGCATCTTCGGGCCCGCCGAGCAGGATCAGCGGATGGCGGGCTTCTTTGCACATGGTCTCGAGCTTGTGTAGCGGAAGTCGTTTGGTGGCATGTGCAGCGCCGATCACCAGGCCGATATAGCCCGCTTGATGGGAGGTAGGAATATCCGTTGGCTGAAGCTCTTCGTCAGCGGGAATAAAATAATCGAGGCCTGCACCGTCGTTGGTGATGTTGAACGCTTTTAGCGTATCGAGGTAGCGGTCGACGATATGCCGGTCCGGGAGCTTATTGATCTTGATATTGGTGAGGAGCCATTTTTCGATATTGAGCTTGTCGAAGCTGAAGGCTTGTTTTTTCAGACCGCGTTTGACCTTCCAGGTCCGAAGGTTATGGTGCAGGTCGATGACATAATCGAAGTCTTCTTTTTTCAGCTCCCCGATGAGCTCGTCGAAATTGTCCTTTAACGTATGGATGCGATCGACATAGGGGTTGGCTTTCAGGATGGGCTGGAAGGAGGCTTTTGTGAGATAGTGCACCTCGGCTGTGACGAGCTGTTTTTTTAGACAGCGGATCACGGGCGTCGTCAGGACGATGTCGCCGATGGAGCTAAAGCGTATGATAAGAAACTTCATTATTTATTTTCTATGCCTCGATATAGTTCAATTCTTTGCCGTATGTTTCTTCGGTCAGTGCCAGGGCGAGGAAGGCGATCGCAAATACGATGATGCCGGTGACCCAGCCGGCTTTGAAATAGCCTTGCGACGGGATCAGGGAATTGAACAGCAGCGCCACGAGTGCCAGCGAGCCGCGCGCCATGTTAGGCACGGTAGTGGCGACGGTAGCGCGGATATTGGTGCCAAACTGTTCAGCGGCCATGGTAACGAACATGGCCCAGAAGCCGGTGCCGAAGCCCAGGATCAGGCAGACCCAGTAGACGCTGCTGCCAGCGGCATCCTGGAGGTTGAAGAACCAGACGACGCCGATAACGGTGATAATATTAAAGATCCACAAGGAGGCCTTTCTACTTTTAAACCATTGGCTGACGAAGCCGATGAGGACATCGCCCACCGAGATGGCGACATAAGCGATCATGATCCCTTTGCCGGGGTCGATGGGGTCCCGGACCTTCATGAGGCTGGCGAATTTGTTGGAGAAGGTGATGAGGATGCCGATCACAAACCAGTTTGGCAATGCGATCAGGATGGCCGTGCTATATTTCTTGAACCGTTGGCCGCTCGTGAACAGCATGATAAAGGCGCCTTTGCGGACGGATTTGTCTTCGATGTTCTTGTACATACCGGATTCGAGGATGCCTACCCGCAGGAAGAGGAGCAGGAAGCCGAGTGCACCGCCGATAAAATAGCAGGTGCGCCACCCTTCGGGGCTGGAGCCAAACCGGACCTTTATAAAATAGGCGAATACCGCGCCGCTCAGACCGATGCCGGCGACGAGGGAGGTGGCGAGGCCGCGTTTTTCTTTGGGCATGATCTCGCTTACGAGGGTGATGCCGGCGCCAAGTTCCCCGGCAAGACCCAGACCGGTAATGAACCGTACGACAGTATATTGCGTGACGTTGTGGACGAACCCATTGGCGATGCTGCCGAGGGAATAGAGAATGATGGACGCGAAGAGGACTTTCAGCCGGCCCTTTTTGTCGCCGAGAATGCCCCAGATGATGCCGCCGAGAAGTAAGCCGATCATCTGGATGTTGAGAATATTCGTTCTATCGATATCTTCCTGGCTTAGGCCGAGGGATTTGAGACTCGGGATACGGATGATGCTGAACAGCAGGAGATCGTATACGTCGACGAAATAGCCCAGTGCACCGACGATCACGGCCAGGTTGAAGAGAGACGGGGATTTTTTCTCCATATTGGATCTAGGCTTTTTTATACGGATCTTCGATGCCGGCAGTGTCTTTTTTCCCGAAAAAGAGCTTGTATAACACTGGTGCGGTCGTGATTACGACGATGCCGATGACGATGATCTCGAGGTGTTTTTTAAGGTCGAAGTTGAATTTCATCAGGATGATCTTCTGCAGGTAGTGTCCGGCGAAGAGCATGGCGAAGACCCAGGCGATACTGCCGATGAAATTATATAACCAGAATTTCTTTTTGTCCATGGCAACGATACCGGCGATGATGGGGGCAAAGGTGCGCACGATGGGTAAAAAGCGGGCGAAGATAATCGCTTCACCCCCGTGTTTATCATAGAACTCTTTGGCCTGGAAGAGATGTTTTTTCTTGAAGAGCCAGTTGTCTTTCCGATGAAAAAGAAAAGGACCGCTTTTATGGCCGAACCAGTAGCCTGCGGCATTGCCGAGGATGCCACAGATCGAGATCAACAGCCAAAGTACGACGAGGTCGAGGAAATCGCTGCCGGTGCTATGGCCGAAAAGGCTGGCGATGAGGCTTTGGTTGTAGATGCCGGCTACAAAGAGCAGGCTATCCCCCGGAAGGAAGAATCCGACCATGAGGCCGGTCTCGGCAAATACAATAAAGAGCAGCACCCATAAACCGCCGTTATTGATATAGAATTCGGGGTTGAGCAGGTCGTGAAAGGAGATCGTTAAGAGTTCAAACATAAGTTAGGTCATTTAATATGGATGGCGGGTTGTTCCAATCCTTTTTCCCATTTACTAACCACAGCGGCGGCTATACTATTACCCAGGACGTTGGTAGCGCTCCGGGCCATGTCTAATATCTGGTCGATGCCCAGCAAAAGTAGCAGCCCTTCCTGCGGAATATTGTACATGGACAGGGTGCCTGCGATTACGACCAGCGCAGCGCGCGGGACGCCGGCGACGCCTTTGCTGGTCAGCATCAGTGTCAGCAGCATGGAGATCTCCTGACCGAGTGTCAGGGGGATGCCATAGGCCTGGGCGATGAACAGCGAGGCAAAGGTCATATAAAGCATGCTACCGTCGAGGTTGAAAGAATAACCCAGGGGCAGCACGAAGCTTACGATGCGGGGGGAACAGCCGAAGTTCTCCAGTTCCACCACCAGCCGGGGAAAGGCGGCTTCCGAGCTGGCGGTACTGAAAGCCAGCAGGATCATGTCCTTTACGGTGAAGACCAGATCGAAGACCCGTCGGCCGATGATCGGGGCGGCGGCGAGGATCAGGATGAGCCAGAGGCCGAGAACCGTGAGATAGAAGCTGAAAATAAATTTCCCATAGGTGATCATCAGTTCGGGACCTTTTGTCGCGACGACGGCGGCGATGGCAGCCATAGCGGCTATGGGAGCCAGGTACATCACATAACCGGTGACCCGAAGGATAACGTTCGCGATCGCATCGAGGGCTTTGATGACGATCTTGCCCTGCTCGCCGATGGAGGCCGTGGCGATGCCGAAGAAGACGGCGAATACAACGATCTGGAGGATCTCGTTTTTGGCCATCGCCTCGAAGATGCTTTGCGGGACGATATGCAGGAAGAATCCTTTAAAGCTCAGGGTAGAGGTATCGATGCCGGTGGTCGCGTTGCTGGCTGGCAGCGGAAGGTTGAGCTCCAGCCCCAGGTTCAGGCTGTTCATGATGATCAGGCCGAGGAAAAGCGACGCGAGGGAGGCGCACATAAACCAGAGGAGCGTTTTGCCGCCGATACGGCCCACGGAGCGGACGTCGCCCAGCTTGGCGATGCCTACCACCAGGGTAGTAAAGATCAGGGGGGCGATGACCATTTTTATCAACCGCAGGAATATGTCACCCGTGATCACACCCATATAGCCGGAGAAGGCGTCGATCTGGGTTGGGCTACCATTATAATGCACCCATAGACCCAGCAACACCCCGGCCACCATGGCGATCATAATCCATCCGGTGAGGCTGATTTTCGGCATACGAGGTTCTTATTGAGCCGGTTTGGCTCGCGTTTGACCATGCAAACAATCGAAAAATATTGATTTGACAAAACTTTACCTTCAAAATTCCGATGGGCGTCAAGATTCGGGGTACGAGTATTAAATATTTGTTTATTTTCGACCCTAGTCGCACACACAACTTATTACTATCTAATTATTATCAAAACAAGCTTGTTATGAGTTTATTTCGAAAGAAATCCCTGGCTACGCTGATGGCGCAGGCTGGCGAATCCGATAAGGGTTTGAAGCGCACCCTGGGCGTTTGGAGCCTGATCGCCCTGGGTATCGGAGCCATCATCGGAGCCGGATTGTTTGTTCGCACGGCGGCGGCCGCGGGGGAGCATGCCGGACCAGCCGTAACTATTTCCTTTATCATTGCCGCCGTGGGTTGCGCCTTTGCGGGGCTTTGTTATGCTGAGTTTGCGTCCATTATCCCCATAGCGGGCAGCGCCTATACCTATGCTTATGCCACCATGGGTGAGCTGGTCGCCTGGATCATCGGCTGGGCGCTGATCCTGGAATATGCGCTTGGCGCGGCTACCGTCTCGATCTCGTGGAGCGAGTATTTGAACAACCTGCTTTATTCCTTTTTTCATTATAAGGTACCATATGAATGGTGTCATTCGCCGCTGCAATCCTTTTTGGATGCCTCCGGGACGATGCATCATGGGATCATCAATCTCCCCGCCCTTTTTATCCTGGCCTGTTTGACGCTTTTGCTGATCAAGGGGATGCAGGAATCCGCCGTGGTAAACGGGATCATCGTGTTTTTGAAGGTGTCCATTGTCCTGGTGTTTATTTTTATTGGCTGGGAGTTCATCAAGGGGGTCAATCATCATCCTTATATGATCCCTGCGAACGCTCCACCCGCGATGCAGATGGACGGTACGGAATATTCGTATTTGCCGTTTCTGAACCATGGCTGGGGCGGGGTACTTCGCGGTGCGGCGGTGGTTTTCTTTGCTTTTATCGGTTTTGACGCCGTGAGTACGGCTGCGCAGGAGGCCAAGAACCCTAAAAAGGACATGCCGATCGGCATCCTTGGTTCGCTGGCGATCTGCACCGTATTATATATTCTTTTCTCTTATGTGCTCACGGGTGTGGCGCCTTATACGGATTTTGTGAAGGCAGGCAAGGAAGCCTCCGTGTCTTATGCGATCGAGACGTATATGCCGCATTATCACTGGCTTTCGAACCTGGTGACTGTGGCGATCCTGCTTGGATTCTCTTCGGTGATCCTGGTGATGCTGATGGGGCAGAGCCGGGTATTCTATACCATGTCTACGGATGGGCTGCTCCCCAAGGTCTTCTCCAATCTTCATCCGAAGTTCAGGACGCCTTATAAGAGCAATATGATCCTGTTCGTTTTCGTGGGATTGTTTGCCGGTTTTTTGCCGGAGAGCGTAGCGGGTGACCTGACCTCGATTGGGACCCTGCTGGCTTTCGTGCTGGTCTGCGTGGGCATCATCATCCTTAGAAAGAGGGACCCGGGGCTGGTCCGGCCGTTCCGGACGCCGCTGGTGCCGCTCGTGCCCATCCTGGGAATCATCGTTTGTAGCGCCATGATCATCAGTCTCTGGGGTACCACCCTTCTAAGTGCGTTTATTTGGATGATCATCGGGCTTGTTATCTATTTTGGTTATAGCAAAAATAACAGCAAGCTGAAAGCCTAGTTTTTCTCTGCCAAGTTCAAAACCCGTAATTTTGCACCCGCACCAAAAAGTTTAAGCGTCTATGGGTCGCATATTTGAAGTTAGAAAGTCTACGATGTTTGCCCGGTGGGACCGGATGGCCAAGCAGTTTTCCCGTATCGGTAAGGAAATTGCCATCGCCGTCAAGAGCGGAGGCCCTGATCCTGCCACCAACCCAGCCCTGCGGCGCTGCCAGCTGAACGCCAAGAGCGTGAACATGCCGAAGGACCGGGTCGAGGCCGCCATCAAGCGTGCCCAGGGCAAGGAAATGGAGAACTACGAGGAGATCCTGTATGAAGGCTATGGCCCGCATGGGGTTGCCATCCTGGTGGAGACTGCCACCGACAACCATGTCCGGACGGTGGCCAATGTCAAATCACATTTCAACAAAGGCGGCGGGACGCTGGGCAATAGCGGAAGTGTAAGCTTTCAGTTCAAGAAGATGGGTGTCTTCAAGCTAAAGCCGGAAGGTCTCAATGCCGATGACCTGGAGCTGGAGCTGATCGATTTTGGCCTGGAAGAGATGGGCGAAGGCACGGGTGAGCATGACGAGCCGGTGTTGGTTTTGCGGGCCGCTTTCAGTGATTTCGGGAAGATGCAGAAGGCGTTGGAGGAAAAGCACATTACGCCGATCTCGTCCGAGACGGAATGGATCCCGACCAGTACGGTGGAACTGCCGGAAGACCAGGCGCAGGAGGTGCTGAAGCTGGTGGACAAGCTGGAGCAGGATGAGGATGTGCAAAAAGTATTCTACAATTTGAAATAATGTGAGAAAGACCGCTTAACAGCGGCCTTTCTCTTTATTACTCTGCGACCATCTCGCGGATCGCATCCATGATATCTTCTACGTTGGGTTTACTGAAATAATCTCCGTCGCTGGAATAGGCCGGGCGGTGCGCTTTCGCGGTGATCGTGCGCGGGGTGGTATCCAGCCACCTATAGCCCCCTTGTTCTTCCATGACCTTATTATAGATATATGCTGCCGCACCGCCGGGGACGTCTTCGTCGACGATGAGGATGCGGCTCGTTTTTTTCAGTGAGTCGAGGATCCGGTGATGGACGTCGAACGGCAGCAGGGTCTGCACGTCGATGACCTCGCAACTGATGCCTTCAGCTTCCAGGGCCTGCGCTGCCTCATTCGCGATGCGGAGGGTGGCGCCATAGGAGACGACGGTGATGTCCTCTCCTTCCCTGATCACTTCGGGCACGCCGAGCGGGACTTTGAATTCGAGGAGATTGGCCGGCAGCTTTTCTTTTAGCCGGTAGCCGTTGAGACACTCGATCATTAAGGCAGGATCGGCTCCTTCAAGGAGTGTATTGTACATCCCCGCCGCTTGCACCATATTCCGTGGCACACATATATGAAGGCCGCGTAATGAATGGAGGATCATGCCCATGGGTGAGCCGCTATGCCAGATACCTTCGAGCCTGTGTCCGCGGGTACGGACGATCACCGGGGCCGTTTGGCGACCCGCGGTACGGTATTGCAGGGATGCAAGGTCATCGCTGAGCGGCTGGAGGCCATACAGGAGGTAATCTATATATTGAATTTCGGCGATGGGCCGGAGGCCGCGGAAAGCCATTCCGATGCCCTGTCCCATGATGGTGAGTTCCCGGATGCCAGTATCGAAGATGCGGTCGGCGCCGTGTCTGGCCTGTAGTCCGGCAAATCCCTGGTTGACGTCGCCGATCTTTCCCAGGTCTTCGCCAAAGGCAAGCACCTTTGGATTGCTCGCGAAGAGTTCGTCGAAGTACCTGTTGAGCACTTCGTAGCCATTGAGGATGGGGGCATTGTGCGCGTATACGGCTTTGACCTCCGGAACCTGCAGGATGTTACGGTCGCCTTCGTGGTAGAGATGACTGTTGTAGAGCTTTTCGTTTTCGGCTTTTAGTTCCTTATAATATGTTTTTGCATTTTGCCCTGCGTGGGTTTTGCCGCCGAGCCCGATGGCCTGATGTAAGGTTTGCAGCACTTCTTTTCTCCCCGGCTCCCGGTTGGTCGCAAGGGCCGAGGCCAGTTTCTGCAATTGAACGGACTCCTCGGGCGACTCATTTGCGATCTCACGGATCAGCTCGACGGAACGGGAGACCTGTACTTTTATCGGTGCCTGGTATTTTTCCCAGGCGAGGTTGCGGCTGCTGCGAATATGCACTTTTGCATCCGTCTCGATCTCGCCCAGCTCTTCTTCGCTGGCGAGGGCATTCTCCATGATCCACTCTTTCATTTTTTTGATGCCATCCCATTCCCGTTCCCATTCCAGGCGTTCGGGCGATTTATAGCGTTCGTGACTACCCGAAGTAGAGTGGCCCTGGGGTTGGGTGACCTCTTCGACATGGAATAATACGGGAGTATGGGTATGCCGTACGGACCGGATGCCGGCTTCGAAGGCTTCGCACATGCCCGCATAGTCCCAGGCTTTGACCTTATAGATATCGATACCGTTTGTGCCCTCTTTTTTCTGGAACCCTTTGAGGGCTTCCGAGATCGAGCCTTTGGTGGTTTGGTACTGGCGGGGAACGGAGATGCCATAGCCGTCGTCCCATACAAAAATGGCGAGGGGTACCTGCAGTACGCCTGCGGCGTTTACCGCCTCCCAAAAATGGCCTTCGCTGGTGGAGGCGTCGCCGATGGTGCAGAAACAAACTTCATTGCCCTGGTTGGACAGCTCCGTGAACTGCTGCAGAACCCCGACTTCACGGAATACCTTGGAGGCGTAGGCCAAACCAAGCGCTTTGGGCATTTGTGCGGCGGTGGGCGCCAGGCCCGCGGTGAGGTTTTTACGGTGCACTAAGTCCAGCGGGGCACCGTCCGTATCCACGAAGGCCGTTGCAAAATGCGAATTCATCTGGCGGCCGGCGCTATGGGGGTCATGGCTGGGGTCCGGGTCCGCGTATAGCTGGGAGAAGAATTCTTCGATGGATGCCGCGCCGGTGGCGAAGGCGAAGGTTTGGTCGCGGTAATAGCCTGCGTAGAAATCTCCGGGCTTGAAGAATTTGGCCATTGCCACCTGAGGAACTTCTTTTCCGTCGCCAAAGATGCCGAATTTGGCCTTCCCTGTCAACACTTCTTTCCGACCGAGAAGACTGGCTTCCCGGCTCTCGCAAGCCAAGCGATAATCGTTGAGCACTTCTTCCCTGAACTTATCGAAGGAAAGTTTCTCGGGATCTATGTGATCCAGCACCTCGTTGGGAAATAGATTTTCCATTAGAATCGATGTTTGAAACCCATTAATAACATGCCTATCTCATTGATTGTTAAAAAAATAAAATAGACGATAATTTATTGGTAAAGCTGGCGACAAGTACTAATTTTATAATCGGCCAAAGGTCAGCAACTTAACGCAGCCAAACTATGAAAAAATTAGCAATTGTGATCAGCCTTTTTACTACCGTTTTAGGTGTTCGTGCACAAGCGGTGAATAATGGGGGTACGTTCCCCAATAATAACGGGAGCGCTTTAACGCCGCCGCCCGATGTGCTGGTCGTCAAACAGAACACCTTTGACTTCGGCAAGATCCCCCAGGGCCGGCCCGCTGTTACCACTTTCGAGATCGTGAATACGGGGTCTACCCCCCTGAAACTGGATAATGTGCAGGCTTCCTGCGGATGTACTACTCCCATTTGGAGCCGCGATCCCATCGAGGCCGGAGCCACGGCGGAGATCAAAGTAGGTTATAATGCTTACGCCAAGGGTCATTTTACCAAGATGGTGACGATCATTTACAATACTAACCGGACGAAGACGCTCACCATCAGCGGTGAGGTCTATGCTGCTCCTGCCAGTTCGGCGCCTGAAAACTCCTCTGTTGAATTATTAAAACAAATAAACTGATACAAACCATGAAGAAATTATTCCTATTTGCAAGCGCATTGGTCCTGAGTGCAGGTGTTTTTGCTCAGCAAGCCCAAAAAGCTGAAGATGTTGTGAAGTTCAAGGAGCTTTCCTATGATTTCGGCAAGATCAAGCAGGGAACGCCCGTGTCGCATGATTTCGATTTTACCAATATCAGCAATAATCCCGTCATCATCGAGTCCGCCATGGCCTCCTGTGGTTGTACGACGCCTGTAAAACCCGAGTGAGCCGTTCAGAAGGGAAAGGACGACGTGATCAAGGCCGGGTTCAATGCTGCTGTCGCCGGGCCTTTCAACAAGAGCATCACGATCAAGGTAGCCGGGGTGCAAATGCCGCTGCAACTGCATATTACCGGTGAGGTGCTGACGCCGGATGCCTACGCTAAGTATGAGGCCTCCAAGAGTGGAAAGGGGAGCCGCTAGAGGTAAAACATCTTTGTGTGGAGGCCCTCGCTGAGCGGGGGCCTCTTTTTTTAATATTTTTGCGCCATGTTAACCATCAGTAAACGCGGACAACAGATGCCGGCTTCGCCGATCCGGAAACTCGTGCCATATGCCGAGGCCGCCAAAAGGAAGGGCACCAAAGTTTATCATCTTAATATCGGTCAGCCCGATATCGAAACGCCCAGGATGGCGCTGGATGCGGTGAGGCATTTCGATTTCAAGGTGCTGGAATACAGTCATAGCGCGGGCAACGAAAGCTACCGGCGGAAGCTTTCCTCCTATTATAAGCGAGTGGGGATCGATGTGGATTATTCCCAGATCATCGTGACCACCGGTGGGTCCGAAGCGATCCTCTTTGGGTTTATGAGCTGTCTGGACGCGGGTGACGAGGTGATCATTCCCGAACCTTTTTATGCGAATTACAATGGATTTGCGGTAGCGGCGAATGTGGTGGTGAAACCTCTGACCTCTTATATCGGGAATGGTTTTGCGCTGCCGCCCGTAGCGGAGTTCGAAAAGCTGATCACGCCGCGGACAAGGGCCATCGTGATCTGTAATCCCAATAATCCCACCGGCTACTTGTATAGCAAGGAGGAGATGGAGACCCTTGCAACCATCGTGATCAGCCGTGGGCTTTATTTGTTCTCCGATGAAGCTTACCGGGACTTTTGTTATAGCGGGACGCATCTTAGCGCCATGAACCTCAAGGGTGCCGAGGACAATGTGTTGATGATGGATACGATCTCCAAACGGTATAGTGCCTGTGGCGGCCGGATCGGGGCGCTGGTGACGCGGAATCAGCAGGTGTTGGACACGGTGATGAAATTTGCCCAGGCGCGGCTGAGCCCGCCTTCCTTCGCGCAGATCCTGGGAGAGGCGGCTACGGAGCTGCCGGCCGACTATTTCAATTCTACCAAGGCGGAATATCGGAAGCGGCGGGATGTGCTGGTGAGCCGGCTGAATAAGATGCCCGGCGTATTTTGCCCGAATCCTGGCGGGGCCTTTTATGCTATGGCGAGTCTGCCGGTGGATGATTCGGATGTGTTTTGTCAGTGGTTACTGGAGAGTTTCTCTTATCAGGGGCAAACGTTGATGCTGGCGCCGGCGGGTGGGTTTTATGGAACACCTGGTTTGGGTACGACGGAGGTGCGGTTGGCGTATGTGTTGAATACGGAGGATCTGGAGAAGGCAATGGATTGTCTGGAAAAGGCGTTGGAGGAGTATCCGGGGAGGTCTTGATGAGATTTCGGTGGCTTATCTGACGGATTTTTACATTATAATTTTTTACTATTTATATTCATTTTTGAGAAATAAGGCGTTTTTTAGGTATTTACAGCTCTTTATATCCATTTTTTAATATTAAAATTAATTACATATTTTGTTTTAAACACTTATTAGCGATTTTTTATAAAAATATCCTCGAATAATTTCTTCTTTCCGGAAAAAACTCCGACCTTGGTCTCAGAAAGGAACGGAATACAGAAATAGCAGTAGCTTTTGATAAACCGATTTAGCAATTTAACTTTTTGATATTATTCGGTTCTTTTTTAGATGTACTTGGGTTCTTACATTTGTGGGCGCAACGGAAGAGACAGGGAAGTGAATGGAGGGTTGCAACACACACGGTCAACTTAGATCTTTCGACGAATTTTCATATGGCAAGCAATCGTTAGACGGCCTTCTGTTTCCACAGAGGGCCTTTTTGTTTTTGGGAGGTGCCGCCCTCCCTTTTTCGGTGGTTTTTGCTTGCTTTTTACGCTTATTTTTCTCTATCTTCGCGTCCCGTTTCGGAAATGTGCCACATGGCCGTTTCGAATGCAGGTAACCGGCGAGATAGCTCAGTTGGTTAGAGCACAGGATTCATAACCCTGAGGTCTCGGGTTCAAATCCCGATCTCGCTACAAAGCCCCATAATAATTGGACTGTCAATTTATTATGGGGTTGTTTTTTAAATAGACTGCTTCTGCCAAAAATACATTTGTGGCAGGTTTAAAAAACATTAAAACTTATAAACCAAGTGATAAAGCTCCTTCAGGGGGAAGTCTCCCTCTGTCACACCATAATCTTCGACTTTTATCGTGCTGACCTGAAAGTAAAAGATATTCGTGGAGGTGGGCTGGTCGGTCTCCAGTACGGTATACTTTGCTTTTAATGACTTAAAATCATAACGATCGACGAGGTGTCGAACACTATCCATATCCTTTTCGGATAATCGATAGGTTCTATCATTGAATTTAGGATCATCATAGGATACCAGACAATAACTTGTGTCATTCTTTAGATCTATGATTGCCTTGATAGTTGGGAAACCGGCCGATTCAACGCCGAAGTTGGACAAATCCATTTCAATTTTGGTAACGGTTTGATCCGGGGTAGTGGAGACAGCGCTTACCTGAGGTTGCGGTCCTTCGCAATTTTGCGTGAGTATTGGTAAAGTGCATATCAATATGAATCCCAGCCAACTATTTCGCATTTGCGTAAACTACTAAAAAGCGCTCAATCCTGCAATAGCCCAAGGGCCGCGGCAAAGCGGGGGGAGCGCATTTGGCGGAGGGCCTCGTTCATTTGCGCCTTGCCATACATCAGCTGTCCTTCGTGGGTTGCCATGGACAGTTTGCCGGCGGCCATCCATTCACTAAACCTTTGCAGCGTATTGCCTTCCATCTCCTGGTCAAGGGGATGCCCTGCGGGTTTGTTCCGAACCGCCACCTGCACAAGCAAGATGGCATAGATGATCCTGGAGATCTGTCGCATGATATAGAAACGGGCGCTTTTATATTCGTTCACCCCGCCATCAAAATACACCTGCAAAAATTGCGTTTCCTGTTCTTCGGTGTGTATGAAAAAATTGGCTGCGGTCGCGAGGTCGACATACCGGTCGTTTGAAAACGCCGCATCCCAATCGACAATCCACAGCTTGTTTCCATCAGACAACAGATTCGCCGGATTGAGATCGTTATGACTAAGCACTCTTTGAGAGTCGCGCCAGGGGTATTTTTGGGCAATAGCCGCATAATACGCAAAACACTCCTGAACGACGGGGCCAGTCAATATTTTTGATTGGGCAAAGCCAGCTACCATCGCCGCAATTGTTTCCTGCAGATCGGGTCCGGGAAGGTTACAGGGAAGGGAATGGATGGAACGGATGGTCTTTGCAAGCTCAACCACCAATTTTTCGGGCGAGAAGGTCGTCCTTATCGGTGCGCTTTCGATGAAATCAGTGATCGTAATACCGGCGGATATGTCCTGAAAGTGTAGCCGGGGCGCGATACCCGCCGACGACGCCAACGCCAAAGCAGGATTGCCGGACACCGATGGCGCATCCAGTTTCAATACATATGGGCGATAGTTTATCGTAAGCTTATAGACCCCCGAGCCGGATAAACCGCCGGAAAGCTGTTCTATGCTGTCGATGGCATTCCATCCAAAGGTTTGTGATAAGGCGGCTTCTACTGCCGGCAAGCGCCATTCCGGTATCAAATGAACAAGTGTATTTTCCACTTTCGATAGGTTATTCGAGATTTCCGCCAAGCGCTTTTAACAAGCCTACCAGCGGGTGATTGTTCTTGCCATACTCCGCAGGTACAATTTGCTTTGCAATATAATTGGCCGTTCCCAGCGCCTCCTCATAGATACGCTTTCCTGCGGCAGTAATGACCACCAGACTTACCCGGGCATCCCGCTCCCCCGCCTGACGCGCGATCAAGCCGATCTTTTCCATGGGCAGCAGCATCCGTGTAACGCCTGATGCTGTAAGGCCTGTTCTTTCCGCCAGATCCGTAGGCCGCATCTTTTCTCCAGGCGCTTCATGCAACAGGTAAAGGATGAGAAAATCATTGAATCCGATGCCGTGCATGGTCAACGGGTCGAGTCTGCGCGACATCATCGCCTGGATCTTGAACAGGTTCAGCAACACCTTCAATGAGGGATTAATACTTGACATATACTTGACTAATCAATTACCTTGCAAATAAACAACATTTTTCCGGAAAATGTGCAACCTTTTTACATTTTGGCAGTACTTAGGGTATAAGCCCGCTTCTATGCTGAAAAACTATTTCAAGATAGCCTTGCGCAATCTGCGTAAGAGCCGGATGTATTCGCTTATTAACATCATCGGCCTCTCCACTGGTCTCGGCATCTGCATCCTGCTGTTGCTTTGGGTAAAGGACGAATTAAGCTACGACCGGTTCAATGTCCATGCCGCCAACCTGTACCGGCTGGCGCCGACCTTCGACAACGAAGGGCAGGTCAATGTATGGGATGTCACCTCGGCGCCAATTGCCATCTTTGCCAGGAAGGAACTTCCGGAGGTTGAAAATGCCTGCCGGCTCGCAGACAACTGGGCCGTAACCTATTTTGTATACAAAGGGAAGAAGATCGAGGAATGGCATAACAAGCACGTCGACCCTTCCTTTTTCAGAATGTTCACCTTCCCGCTTGTCGAAGGCAATCCGGAACACCCATTCGAGGATGCCCACTCGATAGTTCTGTCCGAATCTACGGCCAAAAGAATATTTGGGGACGAGTATCCCATAGGCCAAGTGCTGGCAGGCGATGACAAAAAATTATATCATGTCACCGGCGTGATGAAAGATATTCCCGGGAATTCCTCCATCCAATTTAAGGTCGCGTTTAATTTTGAACAGCTGGAACAGGAATATGACAGCACCGGCAGATATTGGAAGACGCTGAACAGCAGCTGGGGCCAGTACGATTATGACACCTATGTGCAGCTGAAGCCCGGTGCCAATCCCACGGCTGTCGGGGAGCAGTTGGGGCAGATCCACCGTCGCAATGAGCAGGACAATTTCACCAAACATCTTAGCTACCGGCTCAATCCGCTTACCAGGATCCACCTCTATGCCTCGGACGGCAAAGAACAGGGAATGGCGGTCGTTCGGGTGTTCTTTATCGTAGCTGTGATCGTGCTCGCCATTGCCTGTATCAACTACGTCAACCTGATCACCGCAAGAGCTATCAAGCGAAGCAAGGAGATAAGCCTGCGTAAGATCATCGGCGCGGATAAAAGAAGCCTGTTCCTGCAATTCCTGAGCGAGTCGCTGGCGCTATTCCTGATCTCGCTGGTGCTGGCAACCGGCCTGATCTACCTCGTGATGCCGCTCTACAACAATATTGCCGACAAGGCTCTTGTGTTCAAACCCTGGGAACCCGATGTCCTCGCAGTATACGGGCTGACGCTGCTCGCAACCCTGCTGCTCGCGGGTATCTACCCCGCGATAACCTTATCCTCCTTTAAGCCTTTGGAAGCGATGAGGGGCAAACTAAGCGGGATCGGCAGCAAAGGCAATTTCCGCAAGGTGCTGGTAGTCGTACAGTTCAGCTTTTCCATTACGCTTATCGTGAGCACCATTATCATCGGCGAGCAACTTAAATACATCCGGGCGAGAAACCTGGGGTACGATAAGGAGAATGTCTTCAGTTTCTGGATGCGGAATATCGACAAGCATTACGATGCTGCAAAAGCCGAACTGCTGAAACAGCCCGGCATCCTGGGTGTCACAGAATCCGGAGTGGATATCATCAACACACATAGCGGCACTTCGGATGTGAGCTGGGACGGCAAGCGGGCAGACCAGCAAACCTTTACCATTGCCCAAATGCCGGTAGAACACAATTTTCCGGAGGTGATGGGCATACAGCTGCTCGAAGGAAACGGATTTACAGGCACACCGGCCGACAGTATGCATTTTATCCTCAACGAAACCGCCATCAAAGAAGCCGGCATCGCCGAGCCGGCCGTGGGTAAACGTTTTACGATGCACGGTGTCAACGGGGTGATCTCGGGCGTGGCAAAGGATTTCCATTTTCAGTCCATGCGTACCCGGATCCGGCCGTTGGTGATGCATTACAGTACGAACTGGCGGGGGAAGATGTATATACGCACCACAGGCAAGGATGTCTCAAAAGCACTGGCGGCCGTCGAATCCGTATGGAAAGCGTACAACCCCGACTATGATTTTGAATATACCTTTTTAGACAGCGAGTTCAACGATCTGTATAAAACCGATCTGCGCGTCGGGCAGCTCTTCAACGCCTTTGCCGCATTGGCTATCTTTATCTCCTGTCTTGGTCTTTTTGGGCTGGTGACCTTTACCGCCGAAAGCAAGGTCAGGGAGATCGGAGTTCGCAAGGTGCTCGGGGCAGGCTTGCCGCATATCGTGACGCTGCTGTCGAAGGATTTTGTGGTACTGGTAGCCATCGCCGCAGCCATCGCCTTTCCCGTGGCCTGGTATGGGCTTACCGGTTTTTTGCAAGGTTATGCCTATCGGACCGAATTGCACTGGTGGGTATTTGCGGCAGCGGCCGCGATGACCTTGATCATTGCACTGCTAACCGTAGGATTCAAGTGTATACAGGCTGCGATAGCGAATCCCGTGGAGAGTCTGAGGACGGAATGATGCAGTTATCTCTTTCGCATGGAAACATTCTCATGAACCCATAGGGCTTCGGCGTCAGGCGAAATTTTATCTATCGTACTGTCTACCCTACTGAATGTGGCTCCGGCATGGTGATAAGGCTCACTATCGTCGAAAAAAGGGCCGACAACACCAAGTATCCATCCATCTTTAGCTGCCCAGTGTGGTTCATTTACCTTGTATTTAAAGACCTCGTAATGCACATAACTTCCCTGCCCGTCAAAATCGAAAGTTACGCGTTTGATATGCTCTATTTCATCGGGACAAGCGCCAAGCTCTGTGGGAAATTCCAGCCAATTATCCAGCTGGCTCTCAGCGCCCTTGATCAACGTATAATACTCTTCCGGGAACAAATCTTTTTTGCCACGGCTGGTCAAAAGCTGATAGGCGAGGTGCCTGGTTTTAATATCCGCCGCATAGGGCAAAACATCTTGCGGATCGACCGTTTGGCTATTCGCCAATTTTTCATACAAGGGTCTAATCCTTTCAAATCTTAACCTATTCAGGTTTTTATTCTGATGGCTGACTTTTAAGTAGCGGTAAATGCCAAAAATTATAATTAGTGCAAGGAGAATCCCTACTACGATCAAGGCAATGTTCATGCGTTTCCAGGAGTTATTTACGCATTATACAAAATAAATTTCATTTGTGCAATGCGCAGCTACAGCTCGACATGCAGATCGTTGCGCAATTTTTCCGGATCTACTATCGTGTTTATCTGCATGATCTTTCCTTCGCTGTCGAACTCGAAGACCTGGCAAACGGCTAACCGGTCGCCGTCGTAGTAGACCAACGCCGGCTGATAGTTGACCCAGATAAGCCGCATCGTAAGACGCTGCAGGAACCGGTAATAGGCCAGCATCGCCAATTCCGCGACATCATGCGCGCCCACACATTCTTTCTTCACCACATGCAGCCTGGCGCCACCGTCCGCATAATAGGCGATGTCTGCGGAGAGCAAACTTTCCAATTGCGGAACGTCTCGTCGCTGAATGGCGTCCATATACCGCTCGAGGAGCATGGAGGTTTGGGCGTCCCTGTCCACTGTGCCGGGCCCGGGCTTGAACAGCTTGGCTTTGGCCCGGCTGAGCAGCTTACGGGAATGCTCTTCCGTGATCGACAAAACCCTGGCAATCTCCTGGTGGCTATAGTCGAAGCTTTCCTTTAAAATGAAAACAGCCCTTTCCGTAGCATGCAGTTTTTCGAGCAGCACCAGCAACGAATAGGACAGGATATCCTTGAGGTAAAGGTTGCGATCCGCCGCGTCGTCGGTAGCGACGGGTTCGGGCAGCCAGACTTCTGACTGCCCGATGATCTTCCTTTTCCGTTTTTTGGCGTTGATGGCCCGGTTGATGACACTTTGGATGAGATAGTTCTTCTCGTCCCCGACGTCCGCCCGGTCACGGGCAACATAATTGGATAGTACGTCCTGAATGACATCCTTGGCGTCTTCGGCCGAACCGAGGATGTTGTACGCGTATGGAAATAGGATCCGTTGGTCGATCATAAGCTGTATTATGCGTGTTGCCCCACTTTATACCCGCCCGGAACCGTCCGGAACGCGCGGTTGAGCCTGTTCCAGGTGTTAATGGTCGCAACGGCCAGTGTAAGGTCGGCAATTTCCTTTTTACTGAAAAATTCCGTAAGGGCATCGAAGACCTCGTCTTCCACATTACCCGCAGTCACCGCTTCCGCGTAGGCCAGCGCAGCGCGTTCTTTATCTGAATAATAGGGGCAATCCCGCCAGGCGGCCACGGAATAGAGGCGTTGTTCCGACTCACCCCTGGCAACGGCATCCTTGAAATGCATATCCAGACAATAGGCACAGCCATTGATCGTAGAGACGTGGAAATCTATGAGTTCTATCAAATTAGGCTCGAGTCCGGACCTGCGGATATATACACCGGGTTTTAGTAATACTTCCATGAACTCTTTGGAGGTTTCTTCGAATGAGATCCTTGCTTTCATTGTTATAGTTTTTGCGTGATGAATACTTTACTATAACTAGACACGCAAGTGTCCTGCCGCGTGACCGATCTGCAAGATTTTTTTTAATGCCGTTGATGGGCCTGCATTATCGGGAGGAAAGGGCCGAATTTGTGTGTCTTCGGCGGAAAACTGTCTACAAAGGGGCCAAAGGGATAATCCACCGGTTTGAGCGAGATGTCCGGCCAGTCCGTTGGAAAATCCCGGACCGGCCTGGGTTGGGAATTGATAAACGCGGAAAGATCCCAGGCCTCCTCGGCCGACAGTTCCATCTTTCGGTAATCTGCGCCAAAAGGCATGTTGTAGCGGATGAACCCTGCGAGGCGGGCGACGCGAAAAAAGCCTGCGGCTGTATTATAGCTGTTATCGCCCCACAGCGGAGGATAGGTATACGTTCGTGCATTGTCGTCCTTCAATCCCTCGCCGTTGGGCCCATGGCAGCGACTGCATTTCGCCTCGTAGGCTCTTTTCCCTTTTTCCGGATCGGCGGCCCGGTCCATAAAGGAGAGAACTGCAATACCGCTGCCTGCCGGCTTTTTCCCTTTGGACACGCCCGTTCCCAGCCACTGCATATAGGCGATCATGGCCCGGACTTCCCTGGACGTGCTGTCCGGTGCCTCCCCGTTAAGACTGCGCTGAAAACAGTCGGCAATGCGTTGGGCAATGCTTTCCAAACTACCTCGCCGTTCCTTGAATTTGGGATAGGTAGATGCAACTCCCCCGAAATTGTTTCCCCAGGGCTGTCGCCCTGCCTTTAAATGACAGTTTTGGCAGTCCAGCCCGTTCTGTCGCCTGTCGATGGTGCCGGCAGGCCCAAAATAATAGCCTGTGCGGGCGATGAGGTCCTGGCCATATCGGACGAGGGCACCCTCGGGCGCGTCTGTTATCAATACACTGTCGGGTGCCTGCCAGAGCGAGTCTGCAGCGGGCTTCGCGGGTGTCGTCGCCTGCACGCGCCGGGATGGGGCACGCATATAATGGAGGAGTAACTCCCCAGCCGCCAGCGCCACGATAACGATGATCGTTACGGCCGGCATGATCCTGGTTTTCATCAGCCGGCAAAGCAATAGGTACACCCATGCTCCTGCGCGCGACCTACCGCCCAGACACCCGATGGCATAGGCTGAATGGAGGGAAGTATGCCAGCAAGCCATTCGGTTTTGACCGCACTGCCATCCATATTAGCTTGCATACCCGCGACCGCGCTAAATACGGTAAGGGCTACATCGCAAACACAAAACAATACCCCGCTAGCCTGCAGATCGCGGATACCGATCGCCACCGGTCCGAGGCCAGGGACCTTGAAATCATCGGGCCGCGTCTCCCAATACGGATTCCGGGTGGCCGGCGCCGATGTACGGGGGTCATTGATCTTGAACATTTCCCCAAATTTGTACTTTGCCCACAGGTCATCGCCCATCGCGTAAGGGATCGCCTCGTGGCGCAAGACGACGACTACGCTGCAATCCCTTTCGGTTGTTCCGGTTCCGGCGTTGGTCAATAAGAAAACTTTGGGCCATGCAAATGTCATCATCTCCTTGGGCGCCGGGGCGTCGAAGACGATCTTGTGTTTCCCTTTGATATTGGCGCTGAACCATTCGTCAGGGTCCGACAGATCGGCGACGGCAGGCGAATCGCCTTCCTTTGCGGTTTGCGAAGCCGCTGCCAATGTAAGATTGCTCATTCCGAGAAGCGCGGCGGTGCCGGCTAGCTTTCCCAGAAAATCCCGCCTGTTACCAAGCTGGTTTTGATGGATTGTGCGCATAAAAAGTGCGTTTTGATGTTGAGAGATCAAATTATGCGGAGCGGATTCCGGCTGACGCCGGATTGAGGCTTTAGAGAAAAGCACTGCAGGGAGAAAGCATTGAAGGCCTCAACAAGTTACAGAAAATATTAATAAAGAAAAATTATTATATTTCCTGTACCCGGCCGATCTGGCCGTCCCGGAGGCGGACTTTTATGCCACGGGAGTGAAAGGCTGCGGACGTGAGGATGTCCTTGACGATGCCGTAGGTGAGCTTGCCGTTTCGCTGATCCTTTTTAAGAAGAATGGCCACTTCGAGGCCGGGGTATATGTCTTTTCGATATTGACCGTTCATGTTTGGCGCGATTTTTACCTGATCAACATCAAGAGCAGGTAAAGCACTACCGCGATGATCCCGATGATGAAAAATATCCTGCCGCGTTTTCTCGTGGCCGGGGAATAGGCATGTACTTCCCGGCCATCCGGTAAGATCTTTTTTTGGCTGGAAACCGCATAGCCCGACATCACGCCTATCCCTAAAAGCGGTGGGGTTTTTCGCCCATCGGCGTCGTCATACTTTTCCAGTTCCGCCAGACGCTGTGCCTTCAGCTGATCTGTGAGCTCCGGCGTAATATCATAGCCGCGTTCTCTGAGCAGCTTCCGGGCAAGCACGTAGTCAAAGTGCCCCCATTCGTCCGGCTTGGCAAGGATATCCAGCAACTCCTGGTCCGTAAAAGTGAAAAGGTAGTAGTCCGGATCGACATCCTGCAACTGCCCTTCGTAATAGGCTTCCAGTACCGCATGTGCGCGGCTAAAATCCGCGGCAGGGATCTTGAGATGGATCAGCGGGTCGGATGTATTGCCGATAATAGCCGGGTCCAAATGCAGGTGCTCGCCTTCTATCTCATATTCGATACCTGCTTTTCCCAACATCTCGCCTATTGCCCGGGCGAGACCGGGGTCGTTGTATTTCTGAAAGGTCAATAATTTCGACATGGTGTTTATGCCAGCTGATGCGCGGCAAATTTATGATATTCATCGATCAACCGGCGCTGGATCTCGGCGGGGACCGAGGCATATTCGAGGAACTTCATGCGAAATTTGGCACGGCCCTGGGTGAGCGACCGGAGTGTCGAAGAGTAGTCGTGCATTTCCGCCAGGGGAACGCGGGCGATGATCTTGGTAAAATGTCCTTCCGTGTCCATTCCTTCCATGATAGCGCGACGGGTTTGAAGATCGCTGATGATGCCACCGGTGAGCTCATCCGGACATAACACGGTCACGGAATATACGGGTTCGAGGATTTGGGGATCGGCCTGCTGAAATGCCTGTTTGAAGGCCATCATGCCCGCAATCTTAAACGAGATGTCGTTGGAGTCGACGGGATGCATCTTGCCATCGTAGACGATCACGCGGACGTCACGGACATGCGAGCCAGTGAGCGGCCCCTCGTGCATCTTGTCCATAACACCTTTGAGGATGGAGGGCAGAAAACGCTGGTCGATGGCGCCGCCGACGATACAATTCAGAAAAATCAGCTTTCCACCCCAGTCCAGCTGAAATTCTTCGCGGCCACGCACGGAGAGTCCTTTGGGATCGGGCATGCCTTCGAACCAGGGCTCTACCTGCATGTATACTTCGCCGAACTGCCCTGCTCCACCCGATTGCTTTTTATGACGGTAGCTGGATTGCACCGGTTTGCGTATCGTTTCCCTATAGGGGATGCGTGGCTGGCTGAAGCTCGCCCGCAGGTTTTTGGAAATATGTTCCAGTTTCCATTTTATTACGGCGAGATGCAGCTCGCCCTGGCAGTGGATGATGGTCTGTTTGAGCTCCTGCGACATCTCGAGCAATACGGTGGGATCTTCCTCACAGATCTGCCGGATCGCCGTAGCAAGCTTTTCCTCCTCGCCCTTTTGCGCCGATTCGATGGCAATACTCATGAGGGGGGAAGGGAATTCAATGGGATAGAGCTCCAGGTCTTTCCCCGGAGCATAGAGGGTATTGTTGACGTGCGTATGTTTGAGCTTGATCGTGGCGCCGATATCTCCTGCCGACAATTCATTAACCGGAATACGCTTGTTGCCTTCCACCACGAAGAGCTGGTTGATCTTTTCTATTGCACCATCGGCGCCATTGACCAGCTCCATACCCGCCCTGACCGTCCCGCTATAGACTTTGAAGAAGGACATCTCGCCGATGTGACTTTCGGAAAGGACCTTGTAGACAAAGAGACAGGGAGGGCCGGCGGGATCGCAGGGAAGATATTCGCCGTTCACGGTGAGCTGCGGCGGCATGTCGGCAGGGCCGGGACAGATATTGTCGATGAAACCCATGAGCCGCCCGCTGCCCATGTTCTTTTTCGCGGAGAGACAAAAAAGAGGGAACAGATCGTGATTGATCATGGCTTTCTTGAGCCCCTGCCGCATCTCGTTCTCTTCCAGATTGCCCTTTTCGAAATATTTTTCCATGAGGGTTTCGTCGTTGCCGGCGATGGCTTCGATGAGATCCTTGTGGAGCTGGTCTGCTTTAGCCCTTTCGGTTTCCTGAATGGGCAGTTTTTCCGGCCGGCCGCCTTCGGCGGGAAACCGGTATTGTGTCATCTGCAGGACATCGACGATGGTGTTAAAGCCCAGTCCCTGGTTCAGCGGATACTGCACGATCACAACTTTGTTGCTGAAATGGTCGCGGGCCTGTGCCACCGTCCGGTCGAAGTCCGCCTTATCCTGGTCGAGTTTGTTAACGGCAATCACCATGGGTGTCCGGAAGCGTTCCGTATAATCCCATATGATGTCCGCGCCTACTTCCACGCCGAAATTCGCATTGAGCAGCAAGACGCCGGTGTCCGCCACACGCAGCGAGGCGAGTACGTCGCCTGCGAAGTCGTCGTAGCCGGGGGTATCCATGATGTTGATCTTATAGCCGCGCCACTGCGTATGCAAGAGCTTGGAAAAGATCGAGTTGCCTCGTTGCTGTTCCAGCTCGTAAAAATCGCTGACGGTATTCTTTTCTTCGATGGTGCCGCGCCGGGTGGTGAGTCCTGCCTCGTAGAGCATACATTCGGACAGGGTGGTCTTGCCAGAACCGGCATGACCGAGCAATACGATGTTTTTGACGTGAGAGGTGTCAAAGCTAGTCATGGCAAGTGTATTTCCCTTTAAGTTACGAAAAATTCGCACACGTCGCCGTGCAGTTTGGGCTTTTAGGTCCGGAGCGGAGGACGCGCCGGGCCTTCCTGAAGGTGGGGTATCGTCGAACTTTTCAACATGTCGATAAAAAGATTGGCATGCTCTTGGATTATTCATCATTTCCTTTACTTTTGCGACCCTGTTCAAATCGATAGGAACGATCATTTAAAGATATTGGACCCTGGACGGTTTCAAGCAAAAAAAAGAGCTGCGGTTTGTAGCTCTTTTTTGTTTTGGCCCTTGGCGGTCCAGGGAAAATACCGCCGGGCCGAAAACGGCTGATGATGGGTCTTCGGCCAGCCGACCCGTGGTCGGCTTTTTATACGTGTCTGTTGCGGTCTAGTCTTGAACGGCCCAGGCCATTCCGTCAGGGACGCCGCCGACGCCGAGATGGCCGGTGATCTCCAGCGTTTTGAGATCGACGATGGCGATGTTGTTATCGGCGGAGCAGGCGACGAAGGCGCGGTGGCCTTCGGGGTCCATGAGGATACCGGCGGCGCCGTGGCCGGTCTTCAGGTGCTTGATCTCTTTGCGGGTGTGTGCATCATAGATCGTCAATTCCCCCGAGGAAAGACTCGTAATAAATACCTGTGAGCCATCGGGGGTGAACTTGAGGCGGTTCGCGCCGCGGACGCCCGCGTCGAGTGTCGCCGACAGCTGTTTTGCCTGGAGGTCGATGATGCATATGGTGCCATCGCCGGCGCCGGCCGTCCAGAGTTCGCGGCCATCGGGGGATACATCGAATCCTTCCGACCCGCGGCCCACGGGAATCACCGTTTGGCGCCAATCTTCGTGAGGGCGGGCACCGGGGGGAGGACCTTGCGCTCCAGGGGGAGGACCGGGTTGCACCAATGTATCGATGAGGATACTCACGGTCCCGGAAGTGACATTGGTAGTATAGATACGACGGCCATCGGGCGTCACATAGAGCATATGCGTTCTATCCTGACCGGTGCCCATGCTCCAGTCCAGCCGGGCCGTGGCAGGGTCATAGCGCCCAACGGCTTTGGAGCCTTCCGCGGTGAACCAGGCCTTGCCGTTCTCGAAGACCAGCCCGTGGGGCCCGAACAGGGGCCGTGTGTCGACGGCGGGCAAAGGTTTTTGCCCAATGAGATCGAGAACATCCAGCTCGTGGAGGCTGCCGCCGCCATAAATAGAAACAAAGGCTGTTTTGCCGTCGGCGGAGGCGATCACTTCGTGCGGGTCCTCTCCTACCGGGATACGTGCGACGACCCTCAATGTCGAAGGATCGACAATGGCCAGGGTATGATTGGTTTTGGAAAGCGCGAGTAGCGCCCGGTGCGGCGTCGGCTGGGCATTACAGGCTACTACCCCGGAGAGGGCGGCGATGAAGAGATAAGAACGTATCATATACGAAAGTTACGGTTTTATTCGATCCGTTTTTCGTACAGGCTTAAGCCTACGCCAAGGTAATGGCGCGGAACGGCGGGGTTGCCGTCATCGTGAAATTGTTTGCTGCCGCAATAGACAAAACCACATTCCTGGTAATATTCGTTCAAACGGCGGTTATCCCTCCCCGTGTCCAGGCGGAGATATTTTTTTCCGGCCGCCTTGCCGAAATCATTGGCCCAGGCCATGATCGCCTTTACGTAGGCCCTACCCCGGAAGGCGGGGTTGGTGACAATACGATGGAGATAGAGGGATGGATTCGCATCCTTATCGTCCCAGACCAGCGGGTCGGTATAGAGCATGGAAAAGCAACAGGCGATCTGGCCTTCGTCGACGATCTTCCAGTGTAGATGCGCTTCGATCTCCCGGGTGATAAACGCCCGGTCCATCCCCTGCCAGACATTGCTGGCTTCCTTGGACCGCTGGTAAGCAATGGCCTCATCGAATAATGCTTCGAGGACGTCCAGGTCCCCGATGGTCGTATTCGTAATGATCATGCTACAATGTACCCAGAAATTCCGGAACGGCTTGTTGCGTTTGCACCACACACAGCGCATTGTCTGCCGGAGTCGCCGGGACAAGCGGATCCACAGTGTCGATCGTATTGAAATAATACGCCGTGGCAATGAAGCGCTTGACGTGCTGGCGCGATTCGGCCGGCAAGTAGCGTTCCAGGACCCAGAAATTCCGGCTATGCGAGCGATGGATAGCCCGTTCGACAGGCAGGGGGCCGGCGTTATACGCTGCAAGGACGAGCAGCCAGTCTTTAAACTGTTTATGCAGGTCACGCAGATAGAGGGCAGCTGCTTTGGTGCTCTTATAGATGTTGGTGCGTTCGTCGTAGCGGTTGTTGACCCTGAGGCCCAGATCGCGGGCGGTTTGGGCCATCAACTGCCAGGTGCCGCGGGCGCCCACACGAGAGCGGGCTGTCGACTTCAGCTCGGATTCGATGACGGCAAGATATTTGAGCTCACCCGGCAGACCATATCGAGTCATTATGGAATCGATGATGATAAATGGCCGTCCGCTTCTTTGCCGGACCATCGAAAGCGCTTCGTCGTTGTTGCGGATATATTTATCCACGAAATTCCGAACCTGTTTACCAGGCTGTGCGAAGGAGACCGTTGAACTGGAAGTCCTGTTAAGGATGGCGCCACCGCCTTCGCTGGCGACGGATCTTACCGGCACTGAAGAGGCGGGGTTAGCAGCCGAAGGTAACGCGGTGGTCAGCGTAAGGCTGCAGATGAACATGGGTACTGATGACTTCAACATCGTTTTAGGTTTTGAATAAAACAATGCCGGTCCCAGGTAATGGATTAAATCAATCGAAGAGAGGGTTAAGAATAGAATAGAGGAGAGTCAAGGCCTTGCCGTGGGTACGGTGAATGGGTTTTTCATTCACGGTGGCTGTAACGGGTCAAATATAATAGGCAATTTTGGCACCTCATAGGGGTTTTTACGATGGTTTTTCCATACCACATGTAACAGGTTTCAAATCAATAAAATATTTTTGCGTTATGGAAAAATTTAATGCTCTGCAGGAGATCGTCACCGAAAGGCGCAGTATAAAACCGGCTGTTTTTAACGGAAAAAAGATCGAAGATCACCAGATAAGACAATTGCTCGAGTTAGCTCACTGGGCGCCTACACATGGCTTTACGGAGCCCTGGCGTTTCGTCGTGTATGGCGGGGAAGCCGTCGTACAATTTTGCCACCGGCATGCCGAGCTCTACCGGCAAGGCACACCGCCGGATAAATTCAACGCAGGCAAATATGAAAAGCAAAAACACAATGGTGACAAGGCCTCGCATGTGATCATCGCTTATATGCAGCGCGGCGATAACAGCAATATCACGCAGCTCGAAGAGATCTGTGCGACCGCGGCCGCGATTCAAAACCTCTTATTGGGGGCACAAGCATTGGGTATTGCTGCATTATGGAGCACAGGGGGGATGGTAATGCATGGCGTGATGAAGACGTGGCTGGGTTTGCGTGAAGAAGATATCGTCATCGGGCTGGTGTACCTCGGCTACACCGATGAGCCCTTGAAACCGGGGCGGCGGGTGCCGGTGGAAACAAAAACGACGTGGATCGACGAGCTGAAATAAATGGGGCGATATCGGTGTTCACCTTATCGATCCAGCCATTGACCGATGCTAAATAAATGGGTTAGCGGGATGTTCGCGGAGGGAGCGAATAGGTCGGAGCGAGCTGATCATAGCGTTTGCGATAGTTCCATTGTTTCTCGCGGACGAGAGCGGAGAGGATGCCGCTGGCCTGGGTCTTGACCCAATAGTTAAAAACAAATTTTTCGCGGTCGCGTTCGAAGAAGATCTCCGAGGTCCTTTTGTTGGAGCCAGGTAGCAGGATGCGCGCAGCCCAGGTCTCCAGTTCGGGCACTACACCTCTGCGCAGGCTATCCTTTTTGTTGAGCACTTTGATCCGGAGCTTGTTGAAATAAAAATTCATGGTCCCATACGCGGCATAGCGGTTGCCCTGCCAGGTGGACCAGGCGGTGTCGACATAGCCGTTCGTGATGCTTACCGATGCCGCGGGGATGGAGATCTCGGAGAATTTTTTGAGATCGACGGCAGCAAGAGTTGTTTTAGCCGTGAAGGACGATAAAGAATCACCATAGGATTCGCGGTATTCAAATCGCCGGATATATCCGTCGAACAGGCGTGCGCGGGCATCGAACTTCAGGGTATCCCTGGTATTGTCGCGGGTGGCGAGATTACGGATAGCACCGTCGATATTCGTGATGCCCACGGTAGTCCAGCGGTTGGTTGTAGCCGACAGCTCGTTGTACGTGACACTGTCGTTTATCAGCAGCGCGGTATCGACGCGGATGTCGAAAGGGATCTTCCCAATCAACTTTGTGGGCATCGGTTTTTCGATGCCATGATGAAATGGAAGATGTTTATCGCGGGTTGCGTCGACCGATACTGCATCGAGGGTAAGCTTATCGATGCGTACCGCGGTAAGGCGGTCTCCGCCCGCCAGGGTTATGCCCGAGAGCAGGAGGGCGCGCCCTTTGGTGGTGACATAATCCTGTTGCCAGCGGGCTTTTTCAAATGTCTGCTCGCGGCTCAGCCGTGGACGGATTTGAAAGCCGGCGATCCTGAGCGTATGGGCAACCGGGTCCCAGGAGGAGGTGGCAGCGTCGGCGATCAGCTTACCGGTGGAATAGTGCAAGGCGGCATGACCAATGGTTATGCGGTTCAGCCAGGGTAGCAAGCTATTCTCGTTCAGGGTCGCAAGGGTAAATGCATTATCATGAAGGCTCCCCGATACTCCCTTTAGATCCAGCGTCATCGAATCGGAATGAAGGTGGATATCGGTGCCCTTCCAGGACAGGTCGGCGACGGCTTTAAGCGTTGGATAGAGCTGCAGTTTTTGCAGGTCCAGCTTCACGGTGCCGGCAACCTGGAAAGTATCTTTTTTTAGCAGGCCTGTATATTTAAAAGGGATTTCGTTTATCGTAACCGATGAGAGTGGGAATTGCGCCAGATCGCTCGAATGCAGAGATGCGAGCCAATGGATGGTTGGCACCGCCAATTCCAGCGGATGTCCCCCTTCCCTGCCTGCCCATGTCAACCGGACATCCCTGGCAGCGAGCCCATGGTCGCTGTCGAACAAAGCAGTCTTAACATCGACGTTGGTCTGCCCCGTTCGCAGGCCGATGTCTTGCAGCCGAATGATGGCATGGCTCCAGACTACATTATGGCCTTCCGTGCGGACGTTAGCGGCATGCAGGTCATTCCCGGAGAAATGTATCGGCGCCAATGGTGACGATCGCTCGAAGGAAAGCGCACCCAGATCCAGGGTGTGGACACGGATCACGGGAAATGGCGCGGTGGCATAGTGATGTGCGGTGGCCGCTTCGCGGCGTGCGATGCGGGACCCTTTTGCGTCTGCGGCCGCCGGGGGAGCATGCAGCATCAATTCGTCGAGATGCAGGGAATCGATGGATACCTCGCGCGTTTTTTCAAAGCGATCCCAGTCCAGGACATTCCAGAAGGTGTTCTTTGCCTGGATCAGCCACCCATCGTCCGTGGTGATCCTGACCAGCCTGCTCAGGCTTTTGCGGTCGATGCCTTCGAAACCGTATTGGTCCACCGAGAGATGGAGTCCGGCTGCGTTCAGCGTTAGCTTATCGATATGGCAGGAGGGAATGGCCTGCTTGATCGCCACGAGACTATCGCTGCCAAAGAAATTATTTAGCAGGATATGTGCCTCGAGGCCGACGACCTGTGCATCGATGGGGGTCTTGCCGGTATGGATATACCCCGCGGCGCCCCCGGTGATCCGGAAATCCGGTGCGTCGATGAGTTCATGGATATTGTGCAACGTACGGTAGAACAAGGCCAGTTTCCTGGCAGCAACGATGCGATCGCCTGCCCTACCGGATTTGGGTTCCGGTGGCAGATTGTCCGTGAGCGTTATCTTCGGATCGATGAGCTCTGCGCTTGTCGCCTTGATATGTTTTCGCATGAGGTCGGGGAGGTCGATGTTTCTCAGCCACAGCAATGGGGCGGTAAAGACCACGGATTTGCCGTTGCCCTGAACCGTGGGGCCATAGCTGACCTGTTTGAACAGGGCATCGTCCCCGCGGATAGCGAACTCGCCGATGGACAATTTATAGGCGCTGTCCCGGGTAAGGAATTCGATATTGTTGAAGCTCATCCGGAGGCTATCCGAAACAAGGGGTTTGGGTCCGTAGGGGTCCATGGTGAGGTTATAGATGCGGAGATTGGCTTTGCGGGTGGACGCATTATCCGCCAGATCCGCTTTATTCCGCACTAAAAGGCGGCCGTCGATCACCCGGACAAAACGCACGTTTATCGAGCGATAGATGGTCTGCCGGATCGCATTTTGAATGGCTTCTCCCTGGTTTTTTTTTGTGCTTTCCGGAATGGAGAGAAGGGGGTTGACACACACCAGGGTATCCAGGAGCAATTGGAGCTGGCCATCTTTTTCGTAGACGGCCGGAAGGCGATTCGAATTGAAAAAGAAGCGGGGCACGGTAAGGCGGAATTCGCCCCTGGCCGTATCCGCAGGCTGGCGTAGCGAGAACGAATCCATCGCAAAACGATGGCCTTTGCTGTCAAACGTGAGCCGGGCGAAATCGATAAGCTGATGGCCGCCGGCCAACGCCCAATGCTCACGGCCAAGTGAGATCGAAAACTCATCGGAGCCCAGCAGGTGGCTATCGGTGCGGCCGAACCGGGCAAAATTCGAAACGGATACGTCGATATGCTCTGTGTGCAGGGGTTCTGTTCCGGCCGGGCCATGCCAGGTAAAAGAAAGATCTTTCAGCGAAAAGGCATGGACGTTGAGATGCTGCAGCGTCGTTTTAAGCTTTTCGGTGAGATCGACGATATGCCAGGGGGGCTTCGGTCCTTCCGGGTGCGTGACCACGTGAACATCCATAGAGGCGCCGATAATGGCGATGCTGTCGAGGATGAGTTTTTTATCGAAAAGCAAGGCCTTCCACGAGGCCAATGAGCAATAGATCTGTGGCGTGCGGAGGTTACACCAGGCCTCCATGCCGGCGGTGTCGAGGCAAGATAATTGCGATCCTTTGAGTATGACCGTTCCTCTCCAGAGCGAGATAGAGGCGTCGCGGGCTTTGAAAGCGTATCGGCCTTTCGATTCCCTGGCCACCAAATAGCTTATACTTTCCCTGAAGCGGTAGTGGATCAGGAAGTCCGATGCTCCGGCGGCTATCAACAGACAACCGGCAGGTAGGAGGAAAATGAGCAGAAAGCGCTTTTTTAACCTGGCGGAACGTTTCATACAATAATCGTAGTAAATTTAGGCTAAATGATCAATAAACCGCTTCAGAACAGTTCGCGCAATATCGTAGAGGCTATCCTGGTGGTCATTCTGCTGGTAAGCCTGATGCTGGCTTTATATGATGTCCTGAAGGTCTTTTTCGGCGTGCTTACTTTTGCGCTGATCTTCTCCGTTAGTTTCGCCGGGCCGTTCGAGTGGCTTGCCCGCACTTTGGGCAATCGCCGGGTATTGGCGGCGGTAATATATGCCCTGGTATTGATCGCGATCGTGGCCATACCACTGATCTATCTCATCAAGTCTTTACAGTATCACGTCAAGGATGCCATTGGCTGGATGAACGATATCCGGACTAACGGGCTTCCGCCGCTTCCCAGGTGGATCACCAACCTGCCACTGATAGGTGAGGAAATCTCATCGTTCTGGCAGCAGCTGCAAAGCAGCCCGAGAGAAACCATTGTATCGCATGGGGAACCGATCAAAGAGGCGATGCGGCATGTCATTACCAGCGGAGCCGGCGTGCTGGGAACGGCCTTGCAATTCATTGCCGGTATCATTATCTCCGCTTTTTTATTGGTGTCCGGGGAGAAGGCCCTGCAGCCGGTGAAATCCACCACGCAGCATCTGTTAGGAAAGCGGGACGGGCTTTCCCTTTTGAAGGCGACGGCCGTCGCGATAAAGAGCGTGTCGATCGGGGTGATGGGAACGGCTTTTATCGCCGCGATCATTTCCTGGATCGGGCTGGTGATCGCGGGTATCCACTATAAGATGGTGCTCGCGGCATTGATCTTCTTCCTCGTATTGATCCAACTCGGTCCGTTGTGGGTATGGGTGCCGCTGGTGATCTGGACGGCCAGCCAGGGACATACGGGGGTGACCGTGTTTTTGATCATCTATGGCATCGGGCTGCTGATCATCGACGCCATATTAAAGCCCATCCTTCTCGCCAAAGCGGGTGGTAAGATGCCTTTTCTCGTGCTTTTTCTCGGTGTTGTCGGCGGTTTGTCCGCGTGGGGTTTTACGGGAATGTTCAAGGGCGCGATCATCCTGGCAGTTTTCTACACTTTGTTCAACAGCTGGCTGGAGAAAAGCAGTCTTTCAGCCACACGGCAATAGATGAACCGGTTCAGTCGATGCTGATCGGCCAATTATCGGTGCGGAACGGAGCCAGCGGAAGGCCGTCTTTGCCGAAGATGTTGCCGACGCCGGCATTGCTGAACTGGTATCGGACGGCGACGGGTTTTTTCACGGATGGCGACGAGACGATGAGCTTATCCGCCTTGATCTGCGCATTTGCGGGCCAAAAGACCCCGTCTTCACCGGCTATTGTGAGCGCTTTTGCGGTTTTGTCTTTCAGCAGCAGGCCGGTGGGCGCGTCCGAGATCGTGACGATGGCTTTATCACCCCTGATCTCCATGTCCTGGTAGGTGGGGTTTTTATAGTCGGGGCCTTGCCGGCGGTAGTTATCCGCAAGGGCCCAGGCGGCCAGCCGGTCGCCAACGTCGTGTTTATCTTTGGGATGGATATTGCTCGTGTCGCCAGCAATGTCACTCACCACCACCATACCGGTGTGTTCGATCTGCATCACCCGGGCCTGCTGTTCGCGGAGCAGGCTGCCCTGGTCTTTTACGCCGTAGGTGAACGGGGCAATCTGCACATAATAAAACGGCAGCGGCAGCCCCCATGCCTGGCGCCAGGCGGCGATCATGGTCGTGAAAAGCCGGCTATACGATCCCGGGGCCACGGTGTTGCCTTCGCCTTGGTACCAGATGGCGCCGGCGATCGCAAAGGGGGTAAGGGGCGCGATCATCCCGTTGTAGCAATAGCCGGGTTTATAGGGCCAGCCGTTTGCGGGTGTCTGTTTTTCGTTGGCTGCCTCGAGGATAGTATCATCTTCCACCAGTGGCGCCGGTGTCCAGACCTCGGCAGGCGTTCCGCCCCAGGCAACCTCAATGAGTCCGATGGGCACGCCCAGTTCCTGGTTGAGCTTTTTTCCAAAGAAATAGCCTACGGCACTGAATTGTTTGAGCGTGTTGGAGTCGCAGGCCGTCCATGCCCCGGGACAATCGTTCTGTGGGGTTTTCGCCGTGGTCCTCGGTACATGGAAGAAGCGGATCTTATCCGTATAGCAAGTGGGCAGTTCGGCCTTTACATCGGGCAACCCCCAGGTCTCGCACATCTCCATATTGGACTGGCCCGAGCAGACCCACACCTCGCCGATGAGGATATTATCCAGTACGATGTGATTTTGTGCGTCGATGGTGATCGTGTAGGGGCCACCGGCGGCAGGGGTAGCCAGCGTCAGGCGCCAGTTACCATCACGGGTACCCGTAACTGAAATTGTCCGGTGGTCCCAGGAGGCGGTCACGGCGATCTTTTCACCGGGTTCGGACCAGCCCCATAGGTCTACCGGAGATCGCTGTTGCAGGACCATATTATCCGAAAGGACAGCAGGAAGACGGACATTGGCCTTACAGAAAACGGCGGGGGCCAGCAGGACGAGCAAGCAATAGATTCTCATGCGAGGGGAAAGTTTTATTCGCATAAATTTACACAAAACAACTCCATATGGCTTCAAAACTAACATTGCTGACCTGCCTGCTCCTCGTCGCAGGAAGGAGCTTTGCCCAGCTCCAGGACCCGGTGATCGACAATATAGTGAAAGAAGAAACGGATCATTCGCAGCTTCGGGAGCTGGCGCATGACCTGTTCGACCGCATCGGTCCCCGGCTGGTGGGTACGCCTCAGATGGAGAAGGCGGCGGAATGGGCCATTGCAAAATATACGGGCTGGGGGATCGACGCGCGGATGGAGAAATGGGGGGAATGGCATGGTTGGGAGAGAGGCATTTCACATATCGATATGGTCTATCCGCGGATAAAGTCGCTGGAAGGGATGCAGTTGGCGTGGAGTCCGGGGATGGGCGACAAGACGGTGACGGCCGATCTCATCATCCTGGCGGATGTGGCCGATTCGGTGGCTTTCCAGCAATGGCTTCCGGCCGTCAAAGGAAAATTCGTGCTGATCTCCCTATTACAGCCCACCGGAAGACCAGATGATAACTGGCAGCAGTTCGCCACGACCGAATCGTTTGAAAAAATGAAGAAGCAGCGCACCGAAGAGCAGGAGGCCTGGGCCCGCAGGATCAAAAAAACGGGTTATACGAACAAGACCCTGCCTGTAGCGCTGGAAAAAGCCGGAGCCGCGGGTGTCATCCTCAACAACTGGTCGGGAGGATTCGGTGTCGACAAGATCTTCGGCGCTTATACGAGGAAGATACCCACGGTGGACATCGGGCTGGAAGATTATGGGCTCCTCTACCGTCTTACGGAATCGGGTGACAGGCCGCGGATCAGCATTCACACGGAATCGAAGGAGCGCGGCCCCGTTCCGGCCTTTAATACGATTGCCGAGATCAAAGGAAGTGAGAAACCGGACGAGTACGTGATCCTTAGTGCACACTTCGACAGTTGGGATGGGGGCACCGGCGCTACCGACAATGGCACGGGCACACTGACGATGATGGAGGCGATGCGCATCCTGAAGATGGTATACCCCCACCCCAAGCGGACAATTCTTGTGGGGCATTGGGGCAGTGAGGAAGAGGGGCTTAACGGTTCCCGCGCTTTTGTGGAAGATCATCCGGAGATCGTGACGCATGTACAGGTGGTGCTCAACCAGGACAATGGCACCGGCAGGGTTGAAAACCTTCAGGGGCAAGGTTTTTTGAATTCGTATGATTATCTGCAGCGCTGGTTGTCGAAGGTCCCTTCGTATATCCGCGACAGTATCAAGACGACCTTTCCAGGCACGCCGGGTGGCGGCGGATCGGATTATGCAAGTTTCGTAGCGATGGGCGCCCCGGCGTTCTCGCTGAGCTCGCTCAACTGGTTCTATGGCATCTATACCTGGCACACGAACCGGGACACCTATGATAAGATCGTCTTCGACGATCTGCAGAACAATGCCATTCTGGTGGCGGTGTTGGCCTACATGGCGAGTGAAGATCCTGTGGCGGCCAGTCGGGAAAAAAGCGTACTGCCGATCAATACCAGGACGGGGGTGCAGATCAAATGGCCGGAACCGGTGAAGGCGATACGCAACGGTGGGTAGGATTAGCAACGATTTTTTTTCCAACAATCGTTCCATATAGGGTAATTTTACATTTCCCTTATGTTAAGCGATGCCAACAACAAGGAATTCACGTTAGCGGTGCAATTCGTGACACAAACGGCGCGGCCGGTGTTTTTGACCGGCAGGGCCGGTACGGGGAAGACTACGTTCCTAAAGTATATCCGGGAGAACAGTTTTAAAAAAATGGCGGTCGTAGCGCCTACCGGGGTGGCGGCGATCAATGCAGGGGGGACGACCCTGCATAGTTTTTTTCAACTGCCGTTCGGACCTTTTCTGCCTACCAGTGGTTCTTCGGGATGGGGGATGGAAGACCGGGGTTATTCCGATGCCAATAGTTTATTTAAGCATATCCGCTTCAATGCTTCCAAGCGGGAATTGCTGCAGGAACTGGAGCTGCTGATCATCGATGAGATCTCGATGGTACGGGCCGACACGCTCGATGCGGTAGATGCGGTGCTAAGACATTTCCGGCAACAGCCGCTCCTACCCTTTGGCGGCCTGCAGATAGTCTATATCGGAGATCTTTATCAGCTACCACCGGTAGTCAAGGAGCCGGAATGGGAGCTACTGAAGTCCGTGTATGCCAGCCCGTTCTTTTTTGATGCGCAGGTGATCCGCCAGGCGCCACCGGTATACCTGGAATTAAAAAAGATCTATCGTCAAAAAGAGAGTCGTTTTATCGGGCTGCTGAACAATATCCGCAATAACCAGGCGAGCTGGGAGGACCTGGAAAAGCTACATGATCATTATCAACCGGAGTTCATTCCGTCGAAACACGACAATTATATCACGCTGACGTCGCACAATGCCAAGGCAGATAGTCTGAACAAGGAGGAGCTGGGAAAACTGCGGGGGCCTGAGCGCCGGTTCGAGGCTACCATTACGGGCGAGTTCAACGACAAGGCCTATCCCGCGGAGAAGACGCTGGTATTGAAAGAAGGTGCGCAGGTGATGCTGATCAAGAATGACAAAGGCGAATCGCGACGCTATTACAATGGGAAGATCGGAGTCATTCAGCGGATCACCGAGGACAAGCTGGTGCTGGGTTTTCCCGATGAACCGGATGAGCTGGCGTTGGAGAAGGAGACCTGGAGAAATATCCGGTATGGGTACAACAGGGACAAAGATGAGATCGAGGAGGAAGAGTTGGGCAGCTTTCAGCAATATCCGATCCGGCTGGCATGGGCCATTACCATTCATAAGAGCCAGGGCCTGACATTCGAGCGCGCAGTGATCGATGCGGGTGCATCCTTTGCCGCCGGACAGGTCTATGTGGCATTAAGCCGGCTGACGGGTTTGGAGGGATTGGTCTTACGATCGCGGATCAGTCCGGCAGCCATCAGTACGGACGGCCGGGTGGTGGCATGGACGAGCAGGCAGGTGGCGGCTGGTGGTCCGGGGCAGGAACTGGAACAGGAGCAGCGGGCATTTATCGGGGAGTCGTTACGGAAAGCGTTTCAATGGGGCAGGCTTGTAGAGACGCTGGGGGATCACTATGGGGGGTATGCGCACAGAAAGATCCCCGAAAAGGAAAAGGCCCTCTCGCTGGCCCGGCAATGGCTGGATAAGGTAACGGAACAGCAGGAGGTGGCACAGAAGTTCTCGAAACAGCTGGAACAGCTGCTTCCCGGAGCGGAGGCCGATGGCTTTCAGCAATTGCTCCAGCGCACTCAAGCCGCGGTGAGTTATTTTGCGCGGCTGCTCGACGAAGACCTCATCGCACCCATCCGAACCCATATTCAGGATTTGAGGTCGAAGCATAAGGCAAAAAAATACCAGCAGGAGATGCAGGCGCTTACGGTGCTTTGTGTGCGGAAGAAGCAGCAGGTCGAAGACGCCTTGAAGCTGGTACAAGGCCTGCAGAGAGGCGCCGGCGCCGGAGAGGTGTTGTTGGGCTGGCAGGAAGAGCGAAAGAGCAGGGAGATCACTCACGGCCACGCGGGGGAGCCTGCGTTCACACCTGGCACAGCTTCGGGCAAGGAACCCCGCTCCGGCAAGCCGGAGAAGGGGGATACCAACCGCATTAGCCTTGCGTTGTTCCGGGAGGGCATCGGCATTGCGGAGATCGCCAGCCGGCGGGCATTGAGCATATCCACGATAGAAGGCCATCTGGCTTCGTTTGTCCTCACGGGTGAAGTCGACATTAAGGAGCTCGTGCCGGAGCATAAGATCGGGCCGATACGGGAAGCCATCGAGATAGCGGGTGGGACGGCGCTTGGGCCTATACGCGGCAGGCTCGGTGATGGATATACCTTTGGCGAGATCAAGGCCGTGATGCAGCATCTGGCCGTCTTGCGGGAGGCTTCGGGCAACCGCTCCCCTACCCGGGCCTCAGGCTCTTCCTAATTTATTCGTTCCGCAAGCTCCTAATCTATTCACTCCGCAAGCTGGCTACCGGATTCGCCAAAGCGACGCGAAGCGCCTGGAAACTCACAGTGATCAATGCGATCGTCATGGCGATCAATCCCGCGAGCATGAATATCCACCACTGTAAGCTGATATGATAGGCAAAATTCTTGAGCCATGCGTTCATTGCCCACCAGGCCAGGGGTGATGCGACGAGGAAGGCGACGAGCACGAGGATGATGAAATCTTTTGACAGCAGCGTGAAGAGGGTGGTCACTTTTGCGCCTAATACCTTGCGGATGCCGAACTCTTTGGTGCGTTGTTCTGCGGTGAACATGGCCAGCCCCAGCAGGCCGAGGCAACAGACGAAGATGGCCAGGCCGGCAAAGCAATTGGCGAGATTGTGGACGATGGATTCGCTTTTATACAGATCGCGATATTCGTCGTCGGCAAACTTGTAGGTGAAGGGGAAGCGGGGGTTCAGCTGGTGGCAGAGCTGCTCCAGGCTGCTCAGGGCCGCGCGCGTCTGGCTACCCTTTATGCGCACGACGGCCTGGCCATAATTTTCGTCTTCTCCATAATGAATGATCAGGGGTTTGATCGGTTCGTGAAGGGAGTTGAAATGAAAGTCTTTGACGATGCCGACGATGGTGCCTTTTTTCTTCCACATTGTGAAGTTGCGGCCAATGGGGTTTTTATACCCTACGCGCCGTAAGGCTTCTTCGTTGAGGATATATCCCGCGGTATCCGTGGGATAGTCGGGGGAAAAGTCGCGGCCTGTGGTGAGCTTCAGCTTCATGGTCTTTACAAAATCATACCCTACCGAGACATTGGTGAACATCACGAGGTTGTTCGGGTCTTTGCCATCCCAGTCTACGCCACCGGTGCCGTTGTCGAGCTGCGTCGGGTCCTGGTTTGCCCGGGTGACGCCGGTGACACCGGAAAATTGCAGGGCCTGGTCGTGGAACGCCTTATACTTTGCCGTGAGATCGCCTTCCAGCGGGATATACACGAGGTTCTCGCGGTCATAACCGAGGTCCATCGATTGTACGTAGTCGACCTGGCGGGAGACCACGATCGTACCGATGATGAGGATGATCGAGAGTACGAACTGGAAAACGACGAGGCCTTTGCGGAACCAGGCTACGCTGGGATCGAATTTCAACGAGCCTTTGAGCACGCGGATGGGCCGGAAGGCGGAGAGGAAGAGGGCGGGATAGCTACCGGAGACGATGCCTGTAACGAGGGTGAGGGCCAGCAGACTTAGCCAGAACGAAGCAACGCCATAGGGGAAGGAGATGGATTTCATGGTGAGCCGGTTAAAACCGGGCAAAAGAAGCAAGACCATGCCAAGTGCCAGGAGCACCGAAAAACACGAGAGCACGACGGCCTCGCCGATGAACTGGCGGATGAGCGCAGGACGTACGGCTCCCACCACCTTGCGGATGCCGATCTCTTTCGCGCGGCGGACGGACCGGGCTGTAGTGAGATTCATGAAATTGATACAGGCGATCAGGAGGATGAAGATCGCAACGATGATAAACAGCCGGACGTATTCGATACGGCCGCCGGCGACCTGTCCATTCACAAAGCTCGAATGCAGGTAGACATTGCCATAGCGTTGCATGCCCAGCTCGATGCGAAAGGATTTGCCCTGGTCTTTGTTATAGTTATCCAGGAAATGGGTGATCTTTTTGGTAAAGGCGACGGGGTCGGCGTCTTTACGAAGCATGATAATAGTCTGTGGGCCGTTGTTACCCCAATCCTTTGCCCAGGTGTTGTCGTCCAGCCAGGATGTCCAGTTGAGGAGATAGTCGAATTTATTGGAGGTGTTTTCGGGCAGGTCTTCAAATACGGCGGTGATCTTGTATTCTTTTCGGTTTTGAAAGCGGATGGCCTGGCCGATCGCCGCCTGTGGGCTGCCGAAGAACTCGCCGGCCATTTTACGAGAGATGGCTATGCCCGCAGGGCTGGCAAGAGCGGTAGCCGGTGTGCCCTGCAGGAGCGGGAAGCTGAACATTCGGAAGAAATCGGCACTGGCCGCCCGGCCCTGTTCTTTTAGGATCTTGTCGCCGACCTGCCAGGTAGTCTTCTCGGTCCAGAGGAAACCAGTGGATGCCTCCACTTCCGGCAGGATCTTTTTCATCTCTTCGGGGAGGAGGCCGGGGGTATAACCGCCGGCGTCGATCTTTCCGTCATAGTATTGGCGCTCATAGATGCTATAGAGGCGGTCGCCATTGGCATGGAAGTTATCCATGCTTTTTTCGTCCCTGATCCACAGGAGGATCAGCAGGCTGCAGGCCATACCGATGGCAAGGCCAAAAATATTGAGGAAACTATAGCCTTTTTGCTTCCACATATTGCGGAACGCAACTTTCAGGAAATTTTTGAGCATAGCGGGGGTATTTGACGGGCCGACACAGGCAGTTTTTGTCTCTATGGGACGCGCGAATGGCCCGAAATGTTGCACGTTTTAACATTTGTATAACATGTATTTTCTGGGCCCGGATAAAACTATTTCGTTTGAGAATGGTCAAAACCTGGTCGGACAATCGTCCGCCGGCCGAAGGCCCATCATAAGACGTGCTCCGGGATGGGTTTAGTTTTCGGTTGAAAACCGGTCCCGGAGCACTCAAATTGTGCAATTATGAGACGAATCCCCACCGTGATCCTTTGTTTTACTTCGCTAACCTTATTGTTTAGCTGTAGCAGCTCGAAGAAGATGTCCAATTATGTTCCATTTACCCGCGATCTCAAGCAGAAGCTTGAAAAAGACAATATCGATCTGAAGCAGGTTCAGTTC